>Ga0172371_10000392_pt1 | contig 66973 bp, 63 predicted proteins | sample Lak12m_FD_114543 | JGI IMG/M metagenome (GOLD analysis project Ga0172371, IMG submission 114543) | Freshwater microbial communities from Kabuno Bay, South-Kivu, Congo - kab_022012_12m | ecosystem: Environmental > Aquatic > Freshwater > Lake | place: Democratic Republic of the Congo: South-Kivu... | reverse complement strand
TTTTGGTCTTCCGATATCTTGGGTTGTTTTGGCTAATGCATCAAATCTTTTTTCTGAATCTGTTCCAGGTTTAATTCTTAGCTCTTTCTTTATTGAAGGGAGGTCGATTGTAATTGGGATATTATTCAGTGCGATAGGTTGTTCAATTTGCATATTGGATTAAAAACCTCAATTAAGCGAAGTAATTAGTTCTTTATGGTTTTGGAATTCATCGCCGGATTTGGATACTATTATACATGGAACTGAAAAAAATATATCAGGTTAAAATATGTGATTTCCCATTTTTCCGTTGCACCTCTAAAACCTCAATAGATTCTGTTGCTGAACCTGAGATTAAATTGCCTTGATAGTCAAAGGTAGATTTCCCTATACTGCAACATTGAATAGTTTGGGTTCCAGGTACGGGATCTAAACAACGACCACCATGTGAGCATTTATTCTGAAAGACATGATATTCTTGATCTTACCCAAAGACAACTAGTAATTTCTTGGATAAACATTTTCCTTCCAAACGAACCTCTCCGCTCGGTTCCGAAAGTTCAGGTACTTCATTCAATCTGATTACAATTTTACCAAATCTCGTGCATCGTTTCACGTGGGTAGTTTTGCGAACTGAAAGTTTTAACACTAATCACATCGAATGATTGAGCGCTTGGATTAAATTAGAAAGAGCAACAGATATTTCTACTAAATAATTGGGTTTGATTATTTCAGGTACATCTCTTTCTGTGTGGGCAATCTGTGACCAAGCGAAATCGAACTTTTCCAATGTCAGCGCCATTGCTGGAATGCCTTGCTGAATAAAGATTGAATGATCGCTTTGATACCATTGAGAACCTTGTATAAAGACGTCTTGATCATTAAAAACCTTCTGAATTGTAGTTTCAATTGTTTTGGGACATTGATAGCTAGAGTAAGCCGTCTTGCCTTCTTTGTACCCAACTCCGTCGATATTAATGGCTAATATAATATCCGAAAAATGATCTCTATTATGTTCTAAGAATAGCTTTTGGCCTGAAGCGCTGTAATAATCTTCACCATTCAATGATACTATTTCTATCTTAAGTTTTCCGTCATATTGTTTAAGTAGCTCTGCCAATAACAATAAGACGACCGTTCCACTGGCATTATCCAATGCCCCAGGAGTTCCGATTTTCGAATCGATATGGGCGACAATAATTACTCTTTGACTTGTACTATCACCTTTTCGGGCAACAATATTATTGCCTTTGGATGGAATCCGTCGTGTTTCAGATACTAATCGAATTTCCTTATTTTCAAAGGCTGTCAAGAATTCACCAATTTCCTCTGTTGTATATACGGATGGAATATTAAAATCTCCATCTTCAAACATTGGAAATGGATATAAAGCAGCCGTCATGTCATAATTGGGTGGTGATGCTGTGATTATTGCAGAAGGGGTTTTCTTTTCAAGCAAATCGTATAACGCTTTATGTTCTGGTGGATTGTAAAATGGAAATTTTTTAGGCATGATTTGTTCTTTGGCAATCTCTTTGTGCAATAGCAGAACCTTTCCATCAATATCTACAGAACGTAATGCTTCGAGGGTTGATGCTTGGATTAGAGGAGACTCTACATCACAACCTAATGAATATGGACTGGCAAAAATTGGAAAAGTTTTATTATCAATATTAAGCTCTACTTTGCCATGAATCCAATGAATACAATCAAATTCTTGGTTCTCAACTTCAAATCCGTATTCTTGGATGATCTGATGGAAAAACTTACTTGCGATTTGATTTCCTCGACTACCAACCGCGCGTGTAGGTATCTCCTCACATAATTCCCTTAAGTATCTTTCTGATTTTAATTGCAGATCTTTTTTATCCAAGAATTCACTTTTTCGTATAGGATTGATATTTCGATTGTTGTTTCAGAAGTAATTGGATTCTTGAAATCCAGAAATAATCTTTTTCGATTGAGTACAACTAGTAGAAATCAGGCACAAATGTTTGTTCATCAAATGGTGGTCTCACATAACCGCCTTGTTCACTCCGCTCAGGTAAGTCAATCGGCTCAGGCAAGATATCTTCATAAGGAATTGAATTTAGAATATGCTTGATAGTATTTAAACGAGCTAATTTCTTATCATCCGAAGGTACAACAAACCAAGGTGATTGTTTGATGTCAGTATATTCCATCATGCGGTCTTTCGCTTTTGAATAATCCATCCAGCGATTCCAGGATTCTAAATCCATCGGACTCAATTTCCATCTTCTTTTTGGATCTTGAGCTCTTTGTCTGAAACGACATTCCTGCTCTTCGTCGCTTACTGAAAACCAATATTTCAAAAGGATTATCCCTGAGCGAATTAACATGCGTTCATATTGAGGACATGAACGGAGAAATTCTTGATATTCATCTTCGGTACAGAACCCCATCACATGTTCAGTGACAGCTCGAGTATACCAACTGCGATCAAATAAAACCATTTCACCTGCTGCGGGTAAATGTGCTGACCAACGTTGGAAATACCATTGGGATTTTTCTCGTTCTGTGGGAATACCTAGGGCAACCACTTTGATAACACGGGGATTTGTTCGTTCAGTAATTCGTTTTATCACACCACCCTTTCCAGCAGCATCTCTCCCTTCGAACAAGATAGCTACCTTTAGTCCTTTCTCTCTAACCCAATACTGTAATTTGACTAATTCCTCCTGTAATTTGATTAGCTCTTGCATATAATAAGATTCAGTTAGCTTTCCATCTTCTTTAAATTTCTTTTTCCACTTTCCTATCTCTTCGTTATAATATTCTCTTTGGTGTTCGCTTGTTTGATTTTCGACTAATTCTTGTGCTTGATTATCTTCTTGTGCAATTACATCGTTATCCTGCTTATTTCCTTTTTTCTTTTGCTTAGCCATCTCTCTCCCTTCACAAGTAAAGCAATCCAATAATTCGAAATCAAATTAGAGTGATAAATTTTTATAGATATTTTATTATATCAAAAATATTAGGATTTTTTATCATTGATCTACAAGTTTTTAATCACTAACTCCAAATCTCAAAGATCTCGTATAATTTTTCTTTCACATCTGCGAAACGATCTGTGGGGAGTTTATAACTTTTTAGATATTCACGAGTAGCTTTTTCTCCGGTCTGCACCATTTCCAAGTATTTTATATTCGATTCATCTGGTGTTAAATTGAAATCAACCGGTGAAACGCAGCAATTACTGATCTTAATTGAACGATATTGATCTGCACCGCGTTGCTCAATACCAATATTTTGAACTTCAGTCATACTTTCAAAAACAGCCTCTGTATAACCAAATAAATTCGAAATTTTTGAAGTCCTTCCTGGGCAGTCTTTTGGTGTATATTGTCGAAAGCCTAAAGTTTCCCAGTTGATCCCAAATGTGAAATGTTTACTTGATCTCTGAAATTTTGGATCATCAAAAACATGGATAGGGAGATTGCTCAATAATCCACCATCAACGTAATAATCTCCTGTACCGAAACTGTGACCATCAAATTGAAGCGCCTCAAAAAATAATGGGATCGTTCCAGACATTAACACTGCATCAGCTACAGAGACTTGTGGCGTGTTATCAGCAGAGAAAACTTCCAGCCTTTGACGTGAGATATTAACTGCAGTGATATATAAATCTCTGAATCCCAATTGGCGAAAGTCCCCAAAAGTAGCGCGTCCATTTCCGTTGCATTTTTCAGCGATAATATTCTGTATCCATTGATAAGCATAGTGACTGGAGTAAAGACCGTATTTACTGATAAAGCGATTTAGATTCACCATATTTATCCGTAGTCTTTGTAATGGTATATCTAGCAGTTTAGTTTGTTTTTCTTTAAATTCCTCATTCAAAGGCTCCGATTTCATTTTCGAAAAATCGATTGTTTTATAGAGTTTGATTGTTTCTTCTGCTGATAGTCGAAAACTGATCAGTGTAGAAAAGAGAGCTCCTGCTGATGTGCCAGCGACACGCTCAATTTGATTTAAAATCCCTTTTTCCTCTGAAACGCGCAATGCGCCATGGTACACATAGGAGCGTATTCCCCCGCCTTGGAAAACAAAGTTCTTGAAAGGGTAATGGATAGGTAGTATCGATTTTCTAGTCATTATTACTCCCTCAGTAATTATATTTTACAGAAGTTTCACTTCTATAGCTTGAAGCCCTTTATCTCCTTTTTGAATTGCAAATTCGACATCTTGCCCACCTTTTAATGTGCGGAACCCTTCTGAAAGAATAGAAGAGTAATGTACGAAAACATCAGGCCCATCTTGGCGTTCAATAAAGCCATATCCTTTTGAATTGCTGAACCATTTAACCTTACCAATGATCCTCTCTTCCATTTTTTGTACTCCTCAATATCAACTACTTGATAATAAATACTAGCAAACCAATATTGTATTGTTTATTTGGTGAAATAGAAAAAATTTCTAATCCCATCTAGATCATACAAAAAAGAGTGCTAATTATGGTAGAAAAAAATTTTAATGGCTGTATTTCGTTTCGTCAATAGATTTACGATATATAAAAAGATGTAGAATTTCAACTTGACAAATTGTCATTCAACAAATATATTGATCTTTATGCACCAACTAGTAGTGAAAGAACTTCCACCCTTATATCAAAAGATTGGTGATATAGACTTAAATCAAGATCCTAAGTTGCTTTTTTGGTTGAATGTTGTTGGATTGATTCTATTCATTTGTTTTTGGTGGTTATTTTGGCGTTTAACGATCCTCCAACGCCCAGACTTCAACAATGCTCATCATCCGATCAATCTTTTTATAATTTTTGGAATCATAATAATTACACTATTTGTATTTATTTCTCATGAAATTGTTCACGGTGGTTTTTTTTGGTTTTTTACAAGATCGCGTCCCCAATTTGGTTTTAAAGGCGCCTATGCTTATGCCGCAGCTCCTGATTGGTTTATTTATCGGAACGTTTATTTAATTATTGGGATGGCACCATTGATATTCATTACTTTGCTTGGTTTGGTTCTAATATCGCTTATCCCAATCTCTTATCTGATCATCTTAATATATGCATTAACACTCAATGCATCAGGTTCGGTGGGTGATATTGCTATCTGTTTGTGGTTGCTTCGTTATCCAAATAGTACCCTGATTCAGGATCATGGAGACGCAATAAAAATCTTCCATTTTGAAGATTGATCATATTTTTTAAATCAAACAACTGATTGTTTGGTTTGATTTATTATTGGAGCAATTTAAATTGATGCAGTAACCAGCTTTTGAGCGGTTCTTCGAGAGGAATGTCAGAAAGCCAAGTGGGATTGTAATCCATACAGTATCTACCTGATATGAGGTCTTTGATATTTTTTATTCTCCGTTCTTCAGGGATTTCCCAATGCATATGAAGTGGGTAATTAACTGTGTTTGGTATCTCTATGAAATCTTCGGGTAACAAACTAGACAAAATTGTTCCAGAAAAAATAGCTTGGTGAAAGAAAATTTCATATCGGTTGTCGGTCTTGAAAAAGGATTGGAAGATATCAAGCTGATAATAATTTTTAAAATTTTCTGACCAGTTCTGAAGTAAATTCATACGTGGATTAACAACGAAGAAGCCAGCATTAAAATAGGGGCGAATTATCTGATTATCTGCCATTGTTTGCATAGGAAATATTGATTCATTGGATACATTGCAGACTTGATAGATATTTTTCCAAAAATCATCTAACGCTTCATAGAAAGATGACCCGATTAAAGTATGATCAACAGGTCGATATCCCAAAACGATGTGGTCGGGTATAATCAATGGATCAGGTTCGTTAAACAGAATAGAAGTTGAATCAAACCAAGCCATCCTTTCAAAATGATCTGAGGCAAGATCTTCTGCGATGCTAGCAGCAATACTTTTAGCAGCAAAAGGGAATTTCAAGAATGATTTTTTGATTGAAAAGGGGATTAATCTAACATTTAGTTGCTCATATTCGGTTAAAATATGTTCGGGTATGTCACTGAATTCATCTGGAAAGAGAATCCATATTGGATGATGGTGATATTTTCCAGCATAAGAACGTATACTTCGAGTAAGGATCATTGCTTGGTTTTCAAGGTCACCTTCATCAGCCATGATTGCATATAGTAATTTTTCAGAATACATCGCAAACCTCCCATCGAAAATATTTTTTTAATTATATTACCTCTACGGGTAAGTAGGACTATGCTTTTAGTGAGTCATAACAATAATAGATATAATAGCAGAGATTTATAAAAAATTTTCATCGAAAAAATTTTTTTTGTGATGAATGGAGAATGGATACGGATATAATTCAAGTTTATTGACGGTAGATGAATGCGCAGATTCTACTTTATGCTGTATTGTATATAACTGAAAAGGATATGTTATGGATATTAGACCGAATCTTAGAATAGGTATTTTAACCAGCGGTGGCGATGCTCAGGGTATGAACTCTGCGGTTCGTTCCGTTGTGCGCACTGCTTTGGATGCAGGCATTGAAGTATATGCGATTTATGAGGGTTACCAAGGGATGGTGGACGGGGGAGACCAGATCCGGAGAATGAACTGGGATTCAGTTGGTGGTATTATGTATTTAGGTGGTACGGTGATTGGTACAGCTCGATGTGAAGAATTCCGTACCAGGGAAGGGCAATTAAAAGCAGTCAGAAATCTATTGGAATATGAAATAAATTCATTAGTAGTGATTGGGGGGGATGGTAGTCTGACAGGCGCGAATATCTTTCGTCAAGAATGGGGAAGTTTGGTCCAAGAACTGTTAGAAAAAGGAATGATTTCTCAAGTAACTGCTGATAGAAACCCTTATCTAGGGATTGTTGGGTTGGTTGGTTCGATTGATAATGATATGGCAGGAACTGATATGACTATCGGTGCAGATTCAGCTTTACACCGCATTACTGAAGCAGTCGATGCTATCAGTAGTACTGCAGCAAGTCATCAGCGTACATTTGTTGTGAAGGTGATGGGACGTAATTGTGGGTACCTAGCGCTTATGGGCGCATTGGCGACTGGAGCGGATTGGGTTTTAATCCCTGAGAACCCACCGGATACAGATGATTGGCGGAAGGTTATGGGTGATCGATTACGATCGGGACGAAAAGCGGGGCGTCGGGATACGATCGTAATCATAGCTGAAGGCGCTCATGATGTGGAAGGTAATTATATTGGTAGCTCTGATGTGGCAAAGGCTTTGGAGGAAGCGCTTGATGAAGAAGTACGTGTTACTGTATTGGGACATGTACAACGAGGAGGATCTCCTAGCGCATTCGATCGAAATCTAGGAACACAGTTAGGTTATGCGGCTGTACAAGCCTTGATTAACTCAAAGCCAGAAGATGAACCTCAATTGATTGGATTAAAAGGAAACCGAATAACTCATACTCCTTTAATGGCATGTGTTGAAGAGACTCATAAAGTAGCTGAAGCAATTGCTGATAAAGATTATGAGATGGCGATGGATTTACGTGGAAGCAGTTTTAAAGAATCATTCCAGACATTGCGGACTATGTTGAGATCTCTTCCTCACGAAAGCGAACCAGGACACAAGGCGTATCGTTTGGGTATTATGCACTCTGGCGCTTTAGCGCCTGGAATGAACGCAGCTGTTCGTGCTGCAGCACGAATTGGTATGGACCGCGGACATCATATCATCGGTATTCGGAATGGATTTGAAGGTTTAATAAAGGGGGATATGTATGAAATGGAATGGATGAGCGTCAATGGTTGGGCGTCTCGTGGAGGTTCTGAATTAGGAACGAACCGAAAAGTTCCCAGTGGAAGCGACTTTTACGCGATTGCTAGGTCTATTGAAGAACATAAAATTGATGGTTTATTAATCATTGGTGGTTGGACAGGATATGAATCGGCGTTCAAGATGTATCAAGCGCGTAATAACTATCCAGCTTTTAATATACCCATTGTGCTTCTTCCTGCTACGATCAATAATAATTTGCCGGGTTCTGAACTTAGTATCGGAGCTGATACCGCGTTAAATAGTATTGTCGAAGCAGTCGACAAGATTAAAGATTCGGCGACTGCACTCAGACGCTGCTTTGTCGTCGAAGTTATGGGAAGATATTGTGGGTATTTAGCGCTTATGAGTGGCTTGGCAACTGGCGCTGAAAGAGTGTACTTAAATGAGGAAGGTGTAACGCTTAAAGACCTCGAAAATGATGTCAATAATCTGACTTTTGGTTTTTCACGTGGTAAACGACTTGGTCTTATGATAAGGAATGAAAATGCTAACGATGTCTATAATACGCCTTTTATGTGCGCCCTTTTTGAAGAAGAGGGAAAAGATTTATTTGATGTCCGTCAAGCGATTCTAGGACATTTACAACAGGGAGGCAGACCTTCTCCATTTGACCGAATTATGGCGACTCGTTTAGCCACTCGTTGTATCGATTATCTCATCGAGAAGGTGCAAATGGGGAGTACAGATGGCGCTTTTATTGGACAACTAGGAAAGGAAATAAAGTTCCAAGATTTACAAGATTTTGATCGGATGATAATAGAGGACAAACATCGTCCCAAGGAACAATGGTGGCTTGGTTTAAGACCAATCGCAAAGATCCTCGCTCAACCAGGTCCAAGTGTCAAAAAGAAGAAATGAAATATAAAATATTTATACGCGCGTTCATCATGTCTTTATTGGTTACTACATTTATCAGCTTAGTTTTTTTTGCAGGATATTATTACCGTGATAATCAATCGCTACCACATGCTTTTCCGATCCTACAACAAGCCCATCAAATCTTGATTGACAATGCTATGAAAGATATCCCTGCTGATCCAGCTTTAGAATATGGTATGATCCGCGGAATGCTTGAAGCATATGATGATCCATATACGATTTTCTTAGAACCTCAACAGCATGAGTTATTGAGTCAGTCTTTGGAGGGAAAATTTGGGGGGATTGGCGCTGAGATCAGTATGGATGATGGTGGTAATTGGTTACTTTTTCCTTTTCCTGATAATCCAGCTGAGAAAGCCGGAATTCAAAAAGGAGATCGTTTATTAGAGATTGATGATAATATTGTCACTTCTGAGTGGACATCTGATCAGATCCAAGAAGCAATCCGAGGACCTGTTGGAGAAAAAGTAAAACTTATCATTGGACAAGCGCCTAATTTCTCTCCGATAACAAAAACTATACATCGGGCTGAGATTCAATTACCATCGATTACTTGGCGTTTAGATGTCGAGAGTCACTGGATCGGTATTATTAAGATCAATCTAATGGCAGCGACAACAAAAGACGAAATCCTAGAGGCTGTTGATAAACTAAAAACACAAAAAGCAACACATTTTATCCTAGATCTTCGCGATAATCCGGGAGGTTATTTGTCTGCGGGAATAGAAATCGCTCGATTATTCTTGAGTGATGGTGTGATCATGGAACAACAATATCCTAACAAAGATGTTCAACAATTTAAAGTCACACAACGTGGCGAATTCGCAGATTTACCCATTGTCTTGTTGATCAACAGAAATAGCGCCAGTGCATCGGAAGTCGCCGCAGGTGCATTGCAAATCAATGGAAGAGCGATTTTAGTTGGTGAACCAAGTTATGGGAAAGATACGATCCAACTCATATTCGATTTAAAAGACGGTTCCAGTATACGAGTAACAGCTGCAAAATGGTGGATACCAGGGATAGAGAACTCGATTGGGGAATTTGGTCTTAAACCGGATATTCTTATAATGCAAAGCGAAGATAAATCGACTGATGATATTCTAAAAGCAGCGATTGTTTATTGGCAAGAACAAGTTGTACAAGAATGAATGATCCCATAAGTCCTGTTGAGATAAAGGTGAATAGAAACATGCAATCATACAATTCTTCTGTTCTGTATAACTATCGCGAAACTAATCGAACTATACAAGATAAATCAATTCAAGATAGTAATGATGGAGAGTATCCTCGACATATTGTAATCCGTAGAAGACGGAAAACATGGTGCAGCTTTTGCTCATGCTTATTTCTACTTACAATTGGTTTGTTGCTCTTGGTAGCTGCAGTTTATTTGCTCTATCCAAGCAGAACGAATATATTAATCTTAGGGCTTGACTATGCTGATTCAGATAGCCCAGTCGCTCGTAGTGATACGATTATAGTATCCACATTTGTGCCTTTAGAACCGTATATTGGATTTCTGTCAATCCCGCGTGACTTGTGGGTTGTTATTCCCAATATTGGTGAAAACCGAATAAATACAGCCCATTTTTTCGCTGAAAGCCAAAATCCTGGAAGTGGACCACAAGCCACGATTGATACAATTAATCTGAACATGGGAATCAGCATTCCATATTATATACGCGTCAAATTTAACGGTTTCATTGATGTAGTAAACGCATTGGGGGGGATTGAAATTGATATTCCAGAAGCCATGGCTGGTTATCCAGCAGGCAAGCATTACCTCAATGGGAAGAAAGCGTTAGCTTTTGCACGTAGCCGAGAGTATGCAGATGATTTCCAACGCATGCAACAAGCACAAATACTAATCAAAGCATTATTTAAGAATATTCTATTTCCACGAAATTGGACACGATTCCCATCTGTAGTTGAAGCCGCTTTTAGAGCTGTGGATACAAATATACCGATTTGGCTTTATCCGAGGTTAGGATTGGCTATCCTTCGGGCAGGCACAAGTGGTTTTGACAGTCGTGTTATTGATAGAGAGATGGTGACACCTTTTACCACTGAGCAGGGTGCGGCTGTTTTACTTCCTCAATGGGAAATCATCTACCAATTAATTGATGAGATGTTTAACTAGGAACCGATTCTTCTCCAGTCTTTATGTCATAGTTGCATTTGTGATAGAATGGATTAATCATGGCAGAACAGAAAAAAGTTATGGCAACGAACCGAAAAGCCATCCATGATTATTTCTTGTTTGACCATCTAGAAGCTGGACTTGTCCTTCATGGCTCAGAGATAAAGTCTATTCGTGCTGGCAGGATCAGCTTGAAAGAAGCCTATGTTCAAATCGATGGACAAGAAGCATGGTTGATGGACGCACATATCGCGCCTTATGAACAAGCAAGCTATTTCAATCATGAACCTAGGCGTCCTCGGAAATTGTTGTTAAATCATAAAGAGATTTACCGCTTATGGGATGAAGTTCGGAAGAAAGGCGTAACGATTATTCCACTAAGTGTTTATCTTAAAAATGGACGAGCTAAGATAGAAATCGCTGTGGCGAAAGGGAAGAAGCAATATGACAAACGTCAAACCATCGCGAAAAGGGATGCAGAACGAGATATTGAACGACAACTTAGGCAAAAAAACTAAACAAAACCAAGTTCATACGATCCTTAGCACGAATTCCTTAGAACATGCTGAAAAAAGGGCTATTTATGCACGTTTAATTCCTCAGGAATTGTGGCAGCAGTTTGATTTAAGCGCGGACCTTATAGACAAAAGTGGGAATGACTTATTAATCCTAAATTGTCCAAAAGGCAGCAATCTGGCTGAAATGCGTCTATACCATGAATATGGTTTTAAAGACCCTGTGTTATATGGTCAAATTTCAGACACCATAAACGGGCAGATTCATGTCTTACTTTATATTCTCAATGACCCACAGTCAAAGCGTTTTGACGTCGATAGAATGCCTGATGGGTCGCCAACTCGCTTTGGTATTTTAAAACGTAATATTGAAGCTGAATTGGCAGCGATGAGATATGGGTTGGCGCCTGGACAGGTGAGAAAAGGTTTGCGATTGCTAGGATCAGCGATTGATTCTTTTGAGGATTTTGTCTATAGTTTAGGACATGAGCTCTATTTTGTTGAGCCGCTTTACTATCATAATGCAATTATCTTCGAAAGATATGGTTTTCGTTACTCTAAAGGTCAACGATTAATGGAACGTATCCAGAAAGGTTTCGCTCAAGGTGGAGATTTACTTGATAAGTTGGATTATTCCACTCCTTTTCGATCTCCTGAAGGTGCAAATAGCATTCGATCAAGATCTTGGGCTATCCATGATAACCTATTGGAGGAACCATTCACGAATGTTACGATGTATAAACAGATTGGGAAACCTGGACAGATCAACACATGTATGGATTGTACCTGGTGAAGAATGAGTAAATTTTTACTCACTAAGGAAGCTGATTTTGGCTTAATAAAAATTCCTAAGGAAATCTCATGCTGAATAACGAATTTTTCGCAACAATTGCCACCTTCGTAATCGCATTAATTTGGTTACGATTGAATGATTTTGCAGCAGATCGAGGTTGGATAAGCAGTAAGCTGAGCCGTAAGATCATCCACATGGGAACAGGACCAATATTTGTGCTGTGTTGGTTTTTATTCACACCTTCTCCTTGGTCACGCTTCCTTGCTGCATTAGTACCTTTGGCTATTACTGTGCAATTCTTTCTGGTCGGTACTGGCGTTATGAAAGATGAAGCCGCAGTACAAGCGCTTTCGCGCACTGGGGATCGTCGCGAAATCCTTAAAGGACCCCTCTACTATGGAATAATTTTTGTATTGTTGACAGTCGTTTATTGGGTAGATTCACCGATTGGAATTATTGCATTAATGCTTATGTGTGGAGGTGATGGATTAGCAGATATTTTAGGACGTCGTTATGGTTCAAAGAACCTTCCTTGGAATTCTAATAAAACATGGATTGGGGCGATAAGTATGTTTGTAGGTGGCTGGATCATGGCTATTCTAATCATGATTCCATTTATAGTGTCAGGTTTTTTTCCTGGTAGTATTAACTCTTATATTTTGCCAATAACTGTTATAGCGATCGTTGGGACAATAATTGAGACTTTAGCAATCAAAGACATTGATAATATTACAGTGACCTTGACGGCATTGCTGCTAGGACATCTCCTTTTGTAAAACCATTGCTTGAATTTGTAAAGACTATTGACTAAATTGAAGGAGGTTGCTAAAATTTCATTTGTTGAAATCAGTCGCCCTCACCAATGGCGGGCGAATTTTTTTGCCAATTTGATGAGAGAGGAGTATTAAAATGACTGAGCAGAACTCGACGGAATATCTAGATAATGAAGATATCCAACAAACTGGCGAAGAGGTGCAAGCAGAAGTTGTGACCCTCTCGGGAAGCAACGTGCAAAAAGTTAGCGCTGAACAAGTAAATATGGAAAACAGCGCTGCGAGTGAAATTAACGCAACGAATGTCCAAATTGAAAATGGTGTTGCTGTAAAAGTGACCGCAGACTCCCTATCGATCTCCAATGGTGGCGTTTTTATGGCACAAACGAGCACTGTAAATATCGCACAAGGTGGGGTTGCACTCCTTGAAGCGGAGACAGTTGTGGCAGATTCGAGCCCGGTAGCAATTATGTATGCTAACTCCGTAGAGATGAAGGAAACCAAAAGCGGTTTGACTGTTGCGAGACAGGTAAATGGAGATAGTATCAAAACAGCAGTCTTGTTAGCTGGTGAGGTCAATGGACCAGTCGAGACAGTGATTGACCAAAATAATGCCATGATTTTTGGGGCATTTGCTGGCTTAGTCGTTGGACTTGTTCTCGCCATTTTTAAATATTTTTCTGGAAAAAATAACTAATCGATAAAGGTGCCGGTTTAAGAGGCATCAATAAAATCCCTACCGGTGGAGACCGGAATATACCCCGAAGGGACGAGGGTAACCTATGCAAAATAGGTGAGAGGCGTTCCGAGGAAGGAAAAAATGAAAGAAGTATTTATATTTGAGGCAAAAAATCGTAAGACAATCGGAAAGAAAGTAAAAGCTTTAAGACGTGAAGGTGTATTACCAGCGATCATATATGGAACAGGGATTGAACCGATCCCGATTTCATTGGATGCCCATCAGGCGAGTAAAAAGCTACATAGTGTTACGCCTTCTCAATTGATCACATTAAAGGTTGATGGGGATGAGTATGCAGCATTGGTGCGAGATCGACAACGAGACCCGGTCACTTATCATCTGATCCATGTCGATTTTCTACATGTCTCGATGACTGAGCGGATTCGTGTTGAAGTTTCGATAGATCTTGTTGGTGAATCACCAGCGGTAGAAGAGATGGCAGCAATCCTTGATAGCCAACTTGAATCTTTGACTGTAGAATGTCTTCCAAAAGATCTGGTAAATAGCATACAAGTTGATGTATCCTCTTTGGTTAGCATTGGTGATTCATTGACCGTTGGCGACATTACTTTGCCTCCTAATGTTGATGTACTAAATGATCTAGAGGATATTGTTGTTGTTGCGACCTCTCAAATGATGGAAGTAGAAGAGAAAGAAAAATTAGAGGGATTAGAAGAATACACAGAAGAGCCAGAAGTGATAATAAGGGGTAAGAAAGAGGAAGAGGAAGAATAGGATTAATTAACGAGATTCAAAAAAGACCAGCGTTCGCTGGTTTTTTTTATTAAACTAAACACTTATTGAAAATTTTCTAATTTTCGGATGGATAAAGATGTAAAGCTTCTAGTAATGCCAAGGTAACTCTGGCACTCGCTCCCCATAATATCTCATCGTGATATTCGCGGAAATAAATGATTGGGGTAGGTTTATATTCTGGCGTAAGTGTTTTATAAATAACTTCATGATTCTCTGGATCAGCTAACCAAGATAGGGGGATTGTGAAAGTTCGCTCAACCTCTATCTGAAAAACCTTGAGAGGATAAGGCCAAGGGATAACAGCAACAATTGGAGTAACTGAGTAGTTTGTTACAGTTTGAAAAGTCGGCAATTGTCCCAAAACGTGAACATCATGAGGATCTAAGCCAATTTCCTCATTTGCTTCGCGTAAAGCAGTTTCGATAATGTCATGATCCTGAACATCCATACGTCCACCAGGAAAAGCAACTTGTCCAGAATGTTCAGGTAAATTATTGTTTCGATGGGTAAATAGCAAATGCCACTGCTCCTTTTTCTTTAGGAAGGGGATTAAAATCGCTGCTGGTTTTGGGGGCCCTTTTTTCACTCCAGGTAAAAGAGGCTGAATACGGTCTTGTTTTGAAAATATTGCAGACCAAGATGTTTTTAATCGCGTAGAAATATCTATTTCACTTAACTCAAATAGGTTTTGATCACGATTGTTTGAAAACTCTGAGTAGTTCAGTTTATCCATATATTGATACTACACTACCACAATAGGTACATTCCACACTATGGTCATCAATCCATAGAGCTTGATCGCTGCGCAGACTAGCGCCACAATAAGGACATTTATTTGGAAGGCGAGGATGATTTTTACTTGATGGTTGTAAATGAGGTTGTGATAAGGGAGTCTCTTTTACTTCAGGATGATCTACTAATTGTTCATCTAGCCAGGTTTGAATTTTCTGAGCTGGATCGTGCAGTTTGTTTTCTTCTAGAACTTGAATTGCGCGTGTACCAGATCTAAATAAGGCCGACCAGCGTTTTGACTTCACCAATAGGCGTAACCCGTGATTGGTTAAGCCAATACCTTGTTGAGCTTGTCCATCAAGAATATTGCAATGAGCGGCTTGCAGATAAAGAAAAGGGGCTCGTTCTATTGCGTGATCTTCAGCGCCCTTTGCCAGACGTTCAAAGGTATTAGCAGCTGCTTTGTAATCACCAATATCTTTCATCTGTTGCGCTTCTCGTAATGCCAAACGAGGTCTACGCCCAATGGGTGGTCTTCGGTTTGGTGGAAATGGTGGTCTTCGTCTCATAAGCTTATTGCCTCCTATCCAGTTCTATATATGAATATCATTTGTTTTTTTATGTTTCATCGTCTTTTGATTCAGAATCCGGATGACGAGGAAGGATATTATTAGTAACGCCTGCTTTTACAACCCTTGTGCCTGTCCCGATCCCCATAGTGATCAAGGCGAAACCAATATCTTTGGTATACATAATATGCGCATTGTGTGTGGAGTCTCGTGTAACAAATCGCCTAGCATGGGTTGGGGCAGCATAAATGGACTGTCCTGATGCGAAAAGACCTGGCTACCCCAGGGAATACCTATAAGGTCGTTTAATTTTAAGATACCTCGGTGAGTAAGCAGTTCACTACCGTGGCGTAATTTGAAAAAGTGGATTTTCTTGCTTGGACTGACTAATTCTGCCAATTCATTTTTGCGAGTATCTATTACATAATCATAAAAACACATAGTATTTGATCAATGCCTCGTTTTAATTATTAATGGATTACTCAGTAGTACTATTTTAACACATCCATTATGCGCCTATCGCAATTGGTCTCTTTTATTCTTCGATTGCATTTTTGATTTATTATTGGTGAATTGCCAGGCTTGATGAGACTTATGCTTCACTGGTAATGTGTACACAGCTAGCACTAGACGTTATCTTCGATGCAGTTTTTGTGGGTAATATAATCTCTGTGTATACTGTTCTGGGTTTGGTAATCATTCAATTATGCGTTGTGATTGTGGATGGCTACCTGGATCGGTTGTTCAAAAAGGGGAAGGTATTTAAAGAAAGACCTGACGGTTTTCCTTACTTAATGCCTGTCAGGTCATGGTTAGGTGGAGATGTCGGGAATCGAACCCGAGTCCGAAAGATTCGTCCGTCGAACATCTACGAGCGTAGTCGGTTGATTGTTTTTACTGAGCGAGCCTCAAACGACAAAGGCTGCGTTCAGCTAACCGCTGGAACCCGAAAGTTCCTCTTTCGCATGGCTAGCGGTGTCCTCATGCGGCACGCCAACTTTGTGTCGCCCAATCCCACGAGCGGTTGACTGTACGTTGCGGGTGGACGTGACCCTCGCAAGGGTCAGACTGCATGCTCTCGTTTATGCAGCGAGGGGCATAGCAGCGTAGGAGTTAGTGCGATTGGCACTTAATTTTTTGCGCTGATTTCTCGAGGTCGGCGCCTCTCGGCTCGCAGTTCGGGGTCAGCCTCTCCCGTCGAAACCTATCATCCCCGAATATATTAATCAATGTGCTTGTATTATAATGGCTTTATATTGGAATTGTGTTAACTTCAATAGAAATTCATCTGATTTTAATTCTATTTCGTATCTTATTTCTTATTTCATTTCTTATTTCTATGTCTCCTGTGTGATATACTCCAAATTGAAATCTCGAAATAAAATCCGGTTTGATAATACATAAATACCTTGGTAAACAAATCTTATCCGGAGATTCGGAGTAACTTTTTTCTAGGGATGGGGTTTTTATAATCAACGTGGCATAAAACGTTTGACGATGAATATAAAAACAAGCCTCCATCCTCGGAAGGAAAATGGCTTGGAAGATTATAATGAAGATGAAGTCCTAGCATCTGCCATTAATGGTAATTTAGAAGCATTTGGACTACTATACGAGCGTTATGTGCGCCGAATTTACAATTATATATATTACCGAACAGGCGATGTGCATGATGCGGAAGATCTGACGGCGCGAGTTTTTATGCGTTCACTAAAGCATATTCGTCATTATAAAAATCGTGGGCTTCCATTTTCTGCATGGTTATATCGTATAGCCCACAATCTTGTCGCCAACTGGCATCGTGATAACAGCCGTCGAAAAGAGGTTGCTCTTGAGGAAGGATATATCCCTTCGCAAGCTAGTGAATATCCTGAGTCAGCGTTGATGCGTACAGAAGCACAAGAAGACCTTTTACGTATCATCCGACAATTGCCAGCAGATCGCCAGCAGCTTTTGATCCTTAAATTTGTTGATCATCTTTCCAATGCAGAAATTGGACAAGTAATGAGACGTACGGAAGGTGCTATCAAGAGCCTTTATCATCGTACTTTATTAGCTATTAGAACTGACTTTTCGATTGAAATTGATCAATCGAACGGTGATGAAGAAAATGAAAACAGGAGTGATGAAGAGTTATGTTAAAAATTGTGATGGATAGCGCTGGGGATTTACCAGAAGGTTGGGCTCGACTATATGATATTGATATCATCCCTATCAATATTCATTTTAGTGACCGTATGTACTTGCAAGGAATCGATTTAAGTAATGCTGAGTTTTATCAGATGGCAAAGGCAAGCGCTCAAATCCCGAAAACATCACAACCTACTCCTCATCAATTCAAAACTTTTTATGAAAAAATTGCAAAACCAGGCGAGACGATTCTATCTATGCATGTTACAAGTAAATTATCTGGGACATTGGCTTCAGCCCAGATTGCCGCTCAGGAACTGAAGAATCATATTCGCGTGATTACAATTGACTCTGGTAGTGGTTCTGCTGCTTTGGGTATGATGTGTCGGGATGCGCGTCTGATGGAGCAGGCTGGAGTTTCTCTTGAAAAAATTATTGAGCGTATGAAAGAGATCGCGCGAACGGTTTCTATTTTTCTAACCTTAGATACACTTGAGTTTGCGAGAAAGAGTGGGCGAGTGAAAGCATTACAGGCTGCATTGGCTTCAATTTTAAATGTCAAACCAATCATTAAGCTACGCGATGGGGTACTCGAATTGGGCGATAAGGTACGCACTCGGAAGAAAGCGCTCGAATTTCTTGTACTTGAAATGAAGAAACGTATGGGAGATCTTTTAGTCAATGCTGCTGTTGTGCATGCTGAAGATATTGAAAGCGCCAATCAATTATTTAACTTAATGAAAGAAAAGTTGAATTGCAAGGAGTTAATTATCACTGAACTTTCCATTGGAGTAGCTGCAAATTTAGGACCGGGAACTGTAGGGATTGTCGCATACCCGGTCTCAGGAGATTGAGTATATGAGATTTAGTATTTTTCCGATTCAAAAAATTAATTCACAGGAAAGGCAAATCCTGGAAAAAAACCTAACTGCCATACTTCGGCCGATACAACCTAGAGAAAGTTTTATAAATGATCTAAAATTACATCTAATTTCTACAGAGAACCTAGGATTGGATCGTCCTAGATTGATTAAGTATAGTTTCTTTTTATTCGCAGGTATTTTAGGTGGAGTTGTATTAATAGCGACCGGTATACGCGCGATATTTACACTATTTGTTACTGTTGGAGTGATAAAGCATATGCGCGCTCAATCTCGAGATACAATGACAGCGCAACCTGTTCGATAGTTATTTTTTTATTTGAGGAAATCACCACTGTGTAAATCTTCATGAAAGGCGTTTCAATTGAAACGCCTTTTTTTATTCGTCTTGGCTGCGATTTGGGGGAACAATAAAACGAGTCGTTTTGTGAGGTTTTACTTGTTTAAGAAGATTGTCTTTTAACAAATTTCCTGAAACATGCATTAATGTGTCACCAAAATCAGCATCGATTCCCATAGAGGCTAAACAAGGGTAGTGGTGATGCAGCAAGCCGCCTTTTTCTTCGACTTCATCCGCCAAAGTACCTATGAGTCCTTGGGCAACATAGCGAGTGCATCCACAGACGGCATCGCGGATAATTTTTACTTCCTTCACCTTTCGGGATTCTGGATCAATCACAAGCTCTACTTTTGGTTGCCCAAAATACTTTGCGAACTCGGTGATGAATGGACTTGAATAGGAGATACGTTTTCGGCGGGTAATCAGAAAATCGTGTTCAGTTAGGGAACACAAAGGTTTTGGGGTTGCGCAGGGAATATTCATGTCCTGCAACCAACCTCTTAATTGACGAGCTAATCCTCGTGGCAACCAGCTTTCGTTATCAATTGCCGCGATCACAGCTTGTGCATGACACAACTGCGCGATCTCTGGCAACAATTCAGCCACACCACGGTGTTCAGCAAAAGAAAGGATTAATTCGGCAGAAGGAATTTCATCTGGAATGTAATCTTCTGGATAGTCTATAACTAAGGGAAACGAAGTAGGAGCTTCCCAGGTAAAAAGCTGCCAAGAATCGGGTTTGTGTTTTTGTAGGTTTGCAACGTGACGAGCACCATAATCACCGTTAATAATTGCTAAGATACGCATAGTTCCTCATCGATAGAAGGATTAAGTATCGAACTATTAGTCTTGTAATAATTCCTCCCGAAGCCAAATCGCATCCTCGATCAGATCTGCTTCAAAGGGTAGCGTGTGCTCGGGCGTTACTCGTTGGATTAGATGTTGACAGACCTCGACAACTTGATCGGAAATCTGAGGAATTCGACTTAATGCAAGCAGGCGATCATAAGCGCTCTCACTAGGGTCGGGAAGTCGGTTTCTTCGAAAATACTCGCTAATGATAATTCCTGCAGCACGTCTGGCGCACACACGTGCTCTGCCTTCATTTCCTTCTTGTCGAGACTTTTGGGCATTTGTTATTTCATCATCAAAAATTTTATACCAATCACGATAATAATTCATAGATCACTCTCGATTTTCCTTGCTTGACGAACTATTCTACCTCACAGTAGAATATTTGGAATTGACAATTATTAACCAAGGGTACTTATATGACTAGAGATCTGAGACGATATACACGACAAACCAATATTCGACTTTTTATTGGCTTTTTAGTAATTTTATTTGTGGTAGGAATTGGACTCATTTATTGGTTCTATGGGCGGGATGCTGCTATTTTCGGTTTGATTTGTGTCGTAGCTGGTCTAATTCCACTCGGTTTAGTATGGGGGTTGCTTGCATTGCTTGGTTGGATTGTAAAAAGAGCTGAACTAGATGAGTGAATATGGAATATCTTTATCGCACACGAGAAATTAATGATTGGATCTTACGAGAACGGATACCTCATGGAGATGGATTACTTCCAGCGATTGTAATGTTACATGGATGGACAGGAGATGAGAATGCAATGTGGCAATTTGCATCCAAGTTACCTGTGGATGCATTCTTGATCGCTCCGCGTGCTATCTACGACTCTCCTTATGGTGGATATAGTTGGACACCATCTTCTAGTTCACCAATCTCTTCTTTAGAAGATTTCACAAAAGCTGTCAATGAGTTATTTGTTTTATTACAACCAGAAAACTTCCTGAATACTGATTTATCCAATATTCACTTATTAGGCTTCAGCCAAGGAGCAGCGTTAGCTTTTACATTCGCGCTTAGACACTCGGAGCGAGTTGGCTTTATCGCTGGCTTATCGGGTTTCCTCCCCGAAAATATTTCATCTTTGATGGAGGGTAATCCTTTAAAAGGCAAACATGTATTCCTAGCACATGGCTCTCAGGATAAGTTAATCCCTTTAGAGCACGCTCAACAAGCAGCTCAAGCGTTGGGGAAAGCCGGCGCGCGAGTATCATTCTGTATAGATAATGTAGGTCACAAACTTAGTGCAGCTTGTTTTTCAAGTTTGAGTGTCTATTTCCGCGGATTTTCGGATTAGAACTCTTCCTCAACATGACGCAATTGGTAGATGAGATGTACCACATCCCGAAGTTCACCATCAGGCAGCATAAAGTAATTCTCGATTGTGCACACAATCTGGAATCCAGCTTTTAACATGGCTTTGATGACTTCAACATGATCGCTGACAATCATTACTTCCATCATGTAAAGACTGCGTTTACGAGCAACATCGATCAAGGATTGGATCATCTTCGTTCCGAGACCACGCCGCTTAAAATCCTTTGACAGGAAGATGCGCACTTCAGCTCTATGCCTCCCAGGACCCGGGAAAAAATCGAGTGTGGCATTCCCTACAATTCGTTCGCCGACAAGAGCGACTAATGGGAAAATTTTATCGTAATCGATATCTTCAGTCCAGGATGAAACTAGCTCTGCGTCGTTAACATTATGGCGCATATAGCGACGTTCTTCATAAGTCACTGGGAGGAAGAAATCCAATAGCGCTTGACGATCTTCTTTTGCCAGGGGGCGCAATAGTACTCGCGCACCATCTCGCAGTGTAACAACTTGCCTGAAAATTAAATCATCTTTTGTAACCATGTTTACACCCAGCCATGAACCAAGGCGCAGTTTAGATTATTAGACTAAACTTGCAGCCAGTTGTACACGTGTGTCATTCAATCTCTGATAAAGAACTCTTATAACCTGCTGCAACACAGAAAAACCATGTTCTGCATCCTGAGATAGTAGTGACCACAATTCTTTTGCATCATTTCTTAATAAAGAGATGCTGTTGAAAACCGTGCTGTTGCAGTTAATATATATGACTTCATTATAGCACTGATTGCACCTATTTCACTAGGGTTTATACAGCCAATATTGCAATTTCCTGTAATTCTTTTACAGCAATAGGGGTAAAGAAGATGTAACGTCTGAGAATTTCGGTGGATATCATCGTATCATCTCTCTTACAGTTTTAACTGCCTTAGGAAGCGCTTGGCGCACTTGTTCCGATAGTTCTTCAGAAAAATCATAGATCTGTTGGGCTTCAATCGCCACTATATCTATATTATACGGTATTTTTGCGCCCATTTTGCGTCCAACTTCAATCGCATTTTGTAAAGTTGTATCATGTGAAGAGCTAAAATGACCAATTGCTAGATTGGGTAAGGCTTCGATGGGAAATGATCGAATGGTACCATCAGGGGCATTTCCAGTTGTGATTGCATCAACTAGGATTGCACGATCATATCCAATCAGATGCTCCATCAATGTTAATCCACCTATAGAAAGACATTCGAATGTGATTTCTGTATCTATTTGGTTTTGATCAACATATTTATTTTGCACCTGTTCAACAACCCGCCATCCGATACCATCATCTCCAAGAATGGGATTTCCCAATCCAATCACGATTGTTTTCATGGCGTTTGGTTTCCATTTATTGCCGATCGCTTATCAATCTATAGCGACCGGCAATAAGCTTAATGTTTTTTTGATTAGTGATTAATACTTGACAATTCTGTCTAACAATTCTGTTTTAATACTTCGACAGGCTCACCATCAGAATTTCGAATGGTAACTTGCAAAGGCATTTTACCAGGTAGTGAGTGTGTTGCACAGGATAAGCAGGGATCATAAAGTCTGAAAGCCATTTCAACCATGTTAAGCATTGGTTCAGTGACTATCTCGCCTTTCTTGATCAGACTCTGGGCTGCTTTCTTAATGGACATACTGATTGGGGCATAATTATTGGTAGTTCCCACGACCAAATTTACTTTTGTAGTTATCCCACGTTCATCAGTCCAGTAATGGTGAGTAAGTGTTCCACGTGGCGCTTCCACAATCCCAACACCTTCAGAAGGTTTTTCGGTTGGGACGGTATGGAAGTTATCGCTGGCTACCTCAGGATCTGTTGCAAGTTCAACCCAACGCTCTGCAGCATAAAGCAACTCGATCAGACGAGCCCAGTGGGTGGCTAGACGATGGTGAACAGGTTTGCCGCCTAAAGTCTCAAAGAATTTTTCATATTCTTCCTGAGCCAACGGTGTTGCCATTCCATCAGAAGCATTCAAGCGCGATAAAGGTGTAGCGATATACACGCCACTATCCTTTCCATCCACAAATCCTTTCCATCCGACTTTCTTAAGATAGGGGAATTTTAGATAGGTCCATGGTTCGACCCGTTCAGCAATCCAATCTGTATATTCATTGGGGGCATATTTACCGATACGCTCACCATCAGGAGCTACTACGCTTATTTTTCCATCATAGAAATTGATCTTATTTTGCTCATCGACCATGCCGATATAGTAAGTCTCATCTTTGTAGATGTCTCCTAAGATCAAATCTAAGTAGGCTTGATTCTTAAGTACGATATCGTTAAAAAGACTTAAGCTGAATTGCCCAAATTCGATTGCCCATCGTCCCATTTCTTTGATTTCTTTGCGTTGCTCTTCGGTGATTCCTTTAGTTAAACCGCCTGGGATGGATGTGCACGGATGTACCTTTCTCCCACCAATCATTTCAATCACTGTATGACCATATTTACGGGCTTGGATCACTTGACCGCCAATTTCTAGACCAACTTTATGGATCACACCGAGGATATTTCGCTCTGCAATCGGGGCGTCAGGTCCCATAACAAAGTCTGGTCCAGCTAAGGCATAGAAATGTGTCGTATGATCGGTGACATAGAAGGCAGAATAGAGCAATTCGCGTAGAAGTTTTGCTGTTCTAGGCGGATCCACATGATAAACAGCATCTGCAGCTTTCGCGCCAGCTATGTGATGTGCTTCGGGGCAAACTCCACAAATACGGTTGGTTAATAAGGGTACTTCTTCTACCGGTCTTCCGACACAGAATCTCTCAAACCCGCGTAGTTGGGGAACCTGGAAATAAGTATTGGCGACATTTCCGTCATCATCTAGGAAGATTTCAATTTTTCCATGTCCTTCCAGTCGAGTAATGGGATCAATTGTTATTCGTTCCATTGTTTACCTCCTATTTCCCTTCCCAGGCATATTTGCTGGCACGTAATAGTGATCCTGCCATGCTGAAACGATAAAATTGCCCAGCAGGATCTGGTAATGTATCTAGAATTCTTTCAATTTCATCTGGATCATTGCTGTCGATCACAGAAGCGAAAGCCGTCATCAACCTTGCGCCATAATCAATTGCACCCTCTGCAGGTCCATAACAACCAATACACTGTGCCCCTGCTGAAGGGCATAGTGCGCCACAACCATTACGTGTAGCAGGTCCATTACAGGGAATGCCTTGTTCAAGTAGACATAGATTGGGATCAACTTCTTCAATGTCCTGTATACGTACAAATTTCTTGATCTTCTTGACATTTCTTTCGCGTGGGCAGTCATCGCAGACCGTAGAATTTCCTGCGCCAATTACCGAACCTGCAGGTGGTAATTCTGCTTCGCCTTTTAGGACTTGGATCACTAGGTCAATTACAGCTGCGATTTGAGGTGATTCAGGAGGGCAGCCTGGCATATAGTAATCGACTGGAACGACCTGTTCCAATGAGCGTACAACTCTGTACATCTCAGGGATGTAGATATCGCCTTCTTCCATGCTCACGACTGTCTCCGGTCGGATATGATCCGGGTTAACAGTTGTAATTGTCTCAAATACTGTATTGTAGAAATCCTCTTTGCTGCTAAGATTGATTAATGCGGGGATACAACCCTCACAAGCGCAGGAACCAAACGCGACCATGATTTGCGATTTTTGGCGTAACAACTTCGCAATATGTTCGTGTTCCTCAGAGTGGATCGCACCATTGAAAAGAGTTAATAAAATTGACTTATCTTCCATGGCTTCCACATCTTTGTACTTTGCGTCCATTGCCACTGGCCAAAAAACAACTTCAAAATTTGCATCGAAATCTAGGATTTTTTCATGGATATTGAGAACAGCAATTTCACATCCACCACAAGAATCTGCCCAATACATTGCAAATTTAGGTTTTCCGTTGCTACTCATGAGCTGACCTCCTCTACCTGGACGGGTAGGCTAGATTTATAGCCATTATTTTCATTCCACTTTGGCCAATTTAGTGGTCCAAGCTCCCGTATTTCTTCGACCATTTTTGTGATCTCTGCTGCCAGATGAACACCTTCGGCAGCGCTAGCCCAGACCAGTTTCACACGCTCAGGCTCGATCCCTAATTGAGCGATCGTACGTCTCAATAAAAGATAGCGTCTTAATGCTTTGTAATTCTGCTCTAGGTAATGACATTCACCCGGGTGACATCCTGTGATCAGGACACCGTCTGCTCCTCCCGCAAGCGCTTTTAACACAAAGGTAGGATCCAGACGTCCAGAGCACATCATACGGATCAGTCTTATATTTGGGGGGTACTTCACCCTTGCGGTACCTGCTAGGTCGGCAGCTCGGTAACTACACCAGTTGCAGGTAAAGCCAATTAATACAGGTTCAAATTCTTTGCTCATTTTATCCTCCGCTCTGCTCATATAAGTTCTGCAACGCGTTCATGCGAAAAATTTACACTTAGAAGACCATCAATCTGAGCGAATATCTGTTGATCGCTGAAACCAGTGCCGGAAATTGCTCCTGCGGGGCAGGCTGCTACACAGGTACCACAACCTTGGCATAGAGCTGGATTGATCTCAGTGACCATACGGTCTTCATGGAAAATGATCGCGTTGAATGGGCATAGGTCGTTACATATTCGGCAGCCGGAACACTTATCTTCATCTACGGAAGCACGGATTGGTTCCAGAGCGATTTCGCCTTGCTGAATTCTCCCTAGGACACGCGCGGAAGCCGCTGCACCTTGTGCTACGCTGGATGGAATATCTTTGGGTCCCTGGACACAACCGGCAATATAGATACCCTCTGTCATCGTTGCCACGGGATCAAGTTTTGGATGCTTCTCGATATACCAACCGGAGGTGCTGCATGAGATACCAAATAACTTTGCGGTTTCTTTGGCATCATGACGTGGTTCTAAGCCTGCAGAAAGGATAACCATATCGACTGGGATTCTACGCTGTTTGCCAGCCAGTGTATCTTCTACTTGAACAATCAATTTTCCTTGCTCGTATGGCAGGCGAGCTGCATCGGTTACTTCAGCAACCTTCCCTCTCACGAAGAGTGTGCCTTCCTCGAGAACGCGCTGATAGAACTCATCATATTCTTTATAGGCTGTTCGCATATCGATATAGAAATTATAGACGGTTGCGCCAGTTCGTTCATGAACTAGATGGGCGAACTTCAGACTCTGCATACAACAGATTACGGAACAGTAGTTATTATAGTTCCGATCTCGGCTGCCTACACAATGGATAATACCCACAGAGGTTGGTTTTGTTTTTCCATCACGTAAAACGATTTCGCCATTCGTTGGTCCCGCCGCATTGGTTAGTCTCTCAAACTCCAAGCTTGAGAATACATTTGCCAGGCGACCATAACCATATTGACTAATTCTGCGTGGATCAAATAAATCAAATCCAGTCGCTATGATGATATTACCAACTTCTACCGTAAGAATTTTATCTTCTTGTTTAAAATCGATTGCGTTGGTCGGGCAGAATTTCTCACAAGCTCTACAGGTTCCTTTTTCGAAGTAAATACAATTCTCTGTATCTATGACAGGATATTTTGGTACGGCTTGTGGGAAGGGTGTATATACTGCTTTTCTGTAACCCAATCCCGCTTCATATATCTCATCGATGACTTTCTTGGGACATTTTTCTTGACATATGCCACAACCCGTGCAGGCGTCTTCATCGACAAATCGAGCTTTCTTGCGAATAGTAACTGTGAAATTACCTACATAACCTTCTACATTCGTTACCTCACTCCATGTAAGTAGGGTGATATTGGGATGATTTCCGGCTTGTACCATTCTCGGCGTTAAGATACATGCAGAACAATCTAAGGTTGGGAAGGTCTTGTCAAACTGCGACATATGACCTCCAATGGAAGGTTCTCGTTCAACAAGGTAAACTGGATAACCGGCATCAGCTATTTCTAAAGCTGATTGAATTCCTGCAATTCCACCACCGACGACTAATGTTGCTGGATGGATCGGAACATGGAGAGGCTCAAGTGGTTCATTAAAGAATACTCTTTCAACGCCACCAGCAATCATCGCTTTTGATTTTTCAGTAGCCGCTTTCTTGTCTGTATGCACCCAGGATACCTGCTCTCGGATTGATACCATTTCACATAGATATGGGTTCAAACCGGCATTCTGGCAGGCGGTCCGAAAAGTGGTTTCATGTAAATGAGGGGAACAAGCCGCTACAACCACACGAGTGAGTCCCTCTTCCTTAATATCCTTTTCGATTAATTCTTGTCCAAGACTGGAGCACATAAATTTATAGTCGCGAGCAATAACTACTCCATCTTCTTTGAGGTTTTCGCCAGCCCATTTTGCTACATCTTCAACATCCACGGTTCCAGCGATATTACTACCACAATGACAAACGTATACGCCAATGCGTTCTTTCTCATGTTCATGCGTAGTCATATTTACACCTCCTTGCCAGGCATAGATGGCATAGGTAAGCCTTCTTCTTTTTTCTTCTTTTCACGCGATTTACTTTTTCCTTCAATATCTTCGGGTGCTGGTGTTTCGATGCCAATTTTTCTCATGGCTGGTCTTGCATCGGTAATTTCTTTGCCAAATCCTAGTTTCTCGGGAGCTATTCCAAAGGCTACCCCCATTAATTGAGTGAAAAAGAGGATCGGGAAATGATATTTAGTTCCAAAATAATCATTGGTTTCTTGCTGGTAAGCATCGACATTCATTTGACACATTGGGCACACAGTAGCCATTACGTCAGCTTCATATTGATCAGCGGAATATAGTAATCTTCTGATTAATTCAAAAGCAGTGCTTGGTCCGATTTGGGTCATATGTCCACCACAGCAATGTGTTTTCATCGGAAAATCAATTACTTCTGCCCCAAGCGCTTCTAAGAGGCGATCAAGTTCGTCTGGATATTCATAATCTGACCAGCGATTTTTATAATCGGGTCGGGGTACCATACATCCTAAATAGGGCGCCACGCGCAGACCTGATAATGGTTTAACAACCGCCTCGCGGACTTTATCCAATCCGACATCGTTAATGATCACATCAAGTATATGGCGTATTTCTAATGTTCCTGGCTTATAATGTAAATTACCTGCTCCGAGTGCGTCATTTACAATTACATTTAATCGATCTCTTTCTTCCATATAATGGTCAGCTTTAGCCAGATTCAAATAACAAGCGCTACAAGAGGCAACCAAGGTATCAATACCTTCTGCCTGATCGGCGGCTAAAGCTAAATTTCGTCCAATCAATGCATAAGCTGGGGCTACACTAATGCTTAGGTATTCAGTCGCCCCACAACAATTCCAGTCCTCAATTTCCTTGAGTTTAATACCAAGTGGTTCAAGGATTGCTAACAATGAATCACTATAGGAACTGGCGCTGGTTTCCATGGAGCATCCGGGATAAAACATATATTCTGTCATTAGGTTAACTCCAATTCTTTTGCTCTATCCAAGATCGCAGATAATTGTTTCATCCCCTTAATTCGTGTTGGCGTCATAGCAATACGTCGCTTGCTAAGCATACCCATACCCATTTGAGCAACACCGCTTATACGTCTTAGCGGAAAATGTTTAAGGTAATACCGGGTAGCAAGCCCAAGTTCGTAACTGCGACCATACTTTTCTACCATATCGACAAATGTCTCTGAAAAATCCGCAGCAGTTTTATCTTGATAAAGATTAGCTTCAATAGCCATTCCTTTTAACGTATACATAACATCTGCGATATGAACATCTTGAGGACAGCGTACCACACAGTGATAACAAGAAACGCATATCCATGGGGTGTTGCTTCTAAGCGCTTCATCGCGCATGCCTGCTCGAATCATGGCGAATAATAAGCGTGGTGTATGGTCCATGTCCGCTGCAGATGGACACGACCCTCCGCAAGTGCCACATTGGATACACATTTCCAGGCGTGATATACCTGCTGTTCTAGTACTAACTTCTTCTAAGAACCTTAAATTTGGATTTGGGTCAATCGGTGATACTGTGTGTGTGGTCAAGAGCCACCTCCTTCTTAATTATTTGCGGGTGTACTGAGTTCAATAAAAGAGTTTGCTTGCATCTGTGAAGGGGGCTATATATTTCTTCAGTGAGTTTGTCTATGTTCATGTGTTGTGTGTTCGTATCTTCACCTCCGCGTCATATTAATTGATTCTATTTGTCAAAAATAATACAATGATACAAAAGGCTAATTACCTATCAATACAATTGTATCATTATAAGTATCAAAAAGAATCGGTTTCTAGTGAAGTAACAAAAAGCACAAAGGTGCGATGACGAATGTACTAGATTGTTCGGCATATTTACCTGGTTTTATAACAAAATATTGGACAAATAATATGATTTTTGCGTTGTTTTTTAAGAATGAATTAAAGATGTAGAGAATCATAATCCAAACGCGGTAAAATAAATACAAGCTAAACGAAGTCCTTGTTATATTAAGTTTATTTGGTGAGAAAAAATTTTATTGGAGTAAAAAATGCCAATCGATAAAGATTTACAGAAAAGAGCCATCAATACAATTCGTTTTCTTTCAGCGGATGGAATCCAACAAGCAAATTCGGGACATCCGGGTTTACCTATGGGTACTGCCGCAATGGCATTTACTCTTTGGACACGACATTTACGTTTTAATCCCGAAAATCCAGATTGGTTTGGACGCGATCGATTTATTCTTTCAGGCGGTCATGGTTCCATGTTGCTCTATAGTTTATTGTATTTAACCGGGTTTAAACTATCATTGGATGATTTAAAGAATTTTCGTCAGTGGGGTAGTATAACCCCTGGTCATCCGGAATATGGGCTTACGCCTGGTATAGATGTTACCACTGGACCATTGGGACAAGGGTTTGGTAATGGAGTCGGTATGGCGATTGCTGCTAATCATCTAGCTGCGATCTTCAACAAGCCAGGACATGAAATGATCGATCATTATATCTATGCCATTGTCACAGATGGAGATCTTATGGAAGGGGTTTCTTCTGAGGCTGCATCATTGGCAGGACATCTGAAATTAGGACGCCTGATATATTTATATGATGATAATCGTATCTCGATCGACGGTAGTACAGATATTGCTTTTACAGAAGACCGAGCGAAAAGATTTGAAGCTTATTATTGGCATGTTCAAAAAATATCTGATGGGAATGATGTTGAAGCAATAGATAGAGCAATTATAGCAGCAAAGGAAGACGACCGACCTTCTATAATCATGGCGCGCACACATATCGGTTATGGTTTACCTACTCGCCAAGATACACCTAAAGCGCATGGTGAACCACCTGGAGATGAAGAACTGAATGATGCAAAAAAGAATTTAGACTGGCCTTTAGAACCACGTTTCTTAGTGCCAGAGGATGTTTTAGTGTTCTTTCGAGAAGCGCTGGAACGTGGAAAGCAAGAAGAGAAGGAATGGCACACCCGCTTGGCAAAATATTATAATGAGTATCCAGATTCCGCAAAGGAATTTGACCGAAGAATAAAAGGGGTATTACCTAAAGGTTGGGATTCAGATTTGGCTACTTTTCCGGCAGACGAAAAGGGATTGGCTTCACGTGCTGCTTCGGGTAAAGTTATAAACGAACTTGCTTTGAAGATCCCCGAATTAATTGGAGGCTCAGCAGATTTAGCGCCTTCCAATAAAACTTGGATAAACCAAAGTCCTAGTTTTCAACCAGCTTCTAAAGAAGGTCGTAATTTTAATTTTGGGGTGAGAGAACATGCGATGGCGGCTGCAGTCAATGGTATGGCTGTTCATGGTGGAGTGATTCCATATGCAGGGACATTCTTAGTATTCTCTGATTATATGAGACCCGCAATCCGTATCTCCGCTCTTTCGAATTATCCGTCGATATGGGTCTTTACTCATGATAGTATTGGTGTTGGAGAGGATGGACCTACACATCAACCGATTGAACAATTTGCTGCTTTACGCTCGATTCTGAATCTTGTTACTTTACGTCCGGCTGATGCCAATGAGGTTAGGGAAGCTTGGAAGTATGCCATCGCTCATCGAGATGGTCCGACTGCATTGATTTTTTCACGACAAAACTTACCCACAATCGATCGAGAAATTTTTGCTCCTGCAGATGGTTTGACACGTGGCGCTTATGTGTTATGTGATTTAGGGCAAAGCCAGCCGCAAATTATTCTGATGGCTAGTGGTTCGGAAGTTTCTTTAATTGTATCAGCAGCCCAAGTATTATCAGAGGAAGGACTCTCTGTGCGCTTGGTGTCCTTTCCAAGTTGGGAACTTTTTGGGCAACAAGAAGTAAGTTATCGAGATTCGGTCCTCCTTCCAAATGTCAAAGCACGTTTGGTTGTTGAGGCAGGCGTTTCAATGGGGTGGTCTCGTTGGGTAGGAGATCATGGATTGATTCTGTCGGTGAATCAATTTGGTGCATCTGCACCGTTTCAAAAAATATATCAAGAATATGGCTTGACGATAGATAATATTGTCTCAAGTGCTAAGGCTTTACTTGCCACAAGGTAAATTGTTATTATCACAAAGATTGTAATACTTAATACATTCTTTATAATCCTTAACTTGATATTATCATTAATAAACAGAATCTTAACCCTTGATTGTATCTATCTTAACTTGATTTATTGTATACTTGCGATATGTGTGAATAGATTCACGGCTAGGGAGAGGTTTTTTTGGTCTCCTTATTTTATTAAGTCTCAATTGAAAATAATATGAATATTGATCCCTATAATATGAATATTCGTCAACCAGACCTGCTTGGACTTCAAAAAACTTATGCAGGTGAGTATGAATTATCTCAAAGTATCTGGAACGCAGCTGAATCGCTTTCTTCTCCTCATAGAGAAAATCGTAATGCAGGTTTGGATTTCATTGAACAAAGTAATGCTGCAAATTATTTACCTTTAGTTGCTTACTTGCTTTCTACACGTATAACTGATCCAGACCTTAAATTCCGAACTAGGATTGTGAAAATTCTAGCTAAGATGATGCATCCAGATAATTTCGATGAAGAAGTACATGAGGATGTTAGACAACTACTCTATAATTCTCTATCTCAGATGCAAGAACAGCAAGTATGTGCATTGTTAGAAATTGTTAAATTTGATGCTTCCCTGCATCCTGTTGTTACCGTTTTACTTAATCAATGTTCATATGCAGGACAATATTTAGCAAATCTACTTTCCAAGCGAAGAATCTCCCTCGATGTTCAAAAACTAGCATTGCAATATATTGGACAAATTGGTTATTTAGATGCCTTACCTATTCTTAAGCGTTTGGAGAAACGGTTAAAGACAAAAATCGAGGATGAACATTTGATCAATATGGATCAGGAAAAGGGGTTCTTATCTGCTATTCAAAAGGCAATTGAAAGTCTTATCGCACCTTGATGAATTAATAACATTGCGTGTAAATTAATTCTCCTCACATGCTTTTGAGGATTTTATTATTAGACAGGTTTTCCACAATTTGGACAGATATTTTCTCCTTTTTTGATGATAAATCCACAATTCATACAGGTAATTGGTTGTGTATCTCCTAATGGCGCTCCACATCCGATGCAATGTGATTCCCCAACGGGATTTGCAGTTCGGCAGTACACGCATACGATACTTCGCAAACGCTCAGATAATTCATAATTTGCGCCTAGGGATTTGGCTGTCTTTTCAATGACCCCCCATACTTGATCATCTAATTTTAAATGCTGGATATCGGCTGCGATATCGTCAAGCCTTTCAATCAAGCTCCACGGGTTGCGCCAAGCATGCAAAGCCGACTGTCCTAAGCTTGCTGCTACACCGACCCAATCTTGTTCACCAAGTTGGACTGCAATACCGTCCTCAACTTTACGTATCATGACTGTAAGCGCGGTTTGTCCACCGGATTTTGGTGATTCCTTGGTAGTTATCTGGACTACCAGACTATTCTTTTTCCCGATGATTTGAGCTCTATAATCACCGCGATTGAATTCGCCCATAAGTGCTTGAGCAATTTCTTTTGGTTCCAACTCACCATGAAATATTTTTTGTTCCATTGCTACTCCCTTGGTCTAATCTTTTAGATTATAATCGTCATTTAATAAGTTAGATGCATGAATTTATTAAAATATTGGAGAATTATGGAGTTTAGAAGGTCGAAAATTAGATGGAAGTGGTTATCTAATATTATTGTTCTGTGTTTGGTGTTATGGTCATTAATGCAGTTTACGCTTGTACAAGCTGAACAACCAGCTCAAGTGCCAACTGGTTCCATCCCAACGGTGACAGGAACACCCGTTGGAGCTATAGCTTTAATTCTTGACAGTGAACAAGGTATTGTAAATGTTCGCTCTGGTCCATCTACACTTTCATATGATATTATTGGTGTATTAGTAGTAGGGCAAGAAGTGCCAGCGTTGGGTCGATCTCCTGGTGGGGATTGGGTTCAAATAGTATATCCTGGAGTGGCAGGTGGCGTTGCCTGGATTTATTCCGATCTTGTTGAGGTACGCGGTACATTACCGATCATTGAACCCCCTGCAACACCAACCTTGCAAGTAACACCGACGATAGACCCAACTTTAGCAGCTCAGTTTCTGGTTGAAATACCGCCTACCAGTAAACCAACTTTTACTGAACCACCTCCTCTTTCATTACCGACATTGCCTTCTCAAGCTGGAATCGTGGGTACAACTAGCCGCATACCAATGGGATTGCTGATTATTGGTATGGCAGTTGTTGGATTATTTGGTTTATTGATATCTTTCTTAGGTGGTCGTTAGCTCTCTTCTACTCTTCTTTTTGTTCACACCGAATTACGTTTACTTTTTCTACGCGTAATTTGTCCATTTCTGATACATGAAAACATAAATCTCCCCAGATAAATTCATCACCTATTTCAGGGATATATCCCAAATAGGCAGTCACTAAGCCTCCGACAGTCTGATAATGGTACCCGGCTTCCTCTGGAAGATTGCGTATTTGAAATATTTCTGCAAATTGGTCAACTGGTAATAATCCCTCGATATCCCAGCTTCCATCTTGTTTTTTTCTCACTTCGGGAATACCTTGTTGAAAATCTTCTCCAACGATTGCTTCCAAGATATCTTGGGGGGTTATTAATCCAAGGAAGCCTCCAAATTCGTCGATTACCATTGCAAGGTGTATGTCGGTCTGCTTCATCTGTTCCAATACTTTTAAAGCTGGAGTATTTTCTGGGACGAAAATTGGTTGTTGTAAGTAGGGTTTAACTTTCGAAGGGTTCTTGAGCAGATCGCCACCTAGTAAATCTTTTGCACTCGCGATGCCTAAAAAATTATCCAAAGTACCGCGAGCAATAGGAAAAAGCGAGTGATTGCTATTTAATACTTTTCGACGGTTTTCTTCAGGTAGATCGTCTAAATTTAGCCATATAATTTCGGTATGGGGGGTCATGATCAATTCTGCGCGTCGATCACCTAGCCGAAAAACGCCCTGCAATAATTGGCTCTCTGTTTGGACAAATACACCACTGCGAGCGCCCATCTGAATCATCGACTTCACATCATCTTGTGTTATCATGGGTTCTTGATTGCTATCTACGTGCAAAAGTCTCAATGCTATGTCTGTTGAGAATCCAAGAAAGCGTGTGATTGGAGCCGTGATTATCGAAAGGCGAAACATAGCTGGCGCTACCCGAGAGGCGATTGCTTCGGGGTTATTCATTGCTAAACGTTTTGGGACTAATTCTCCAAAGACGAGTGATAAATAAGTGATAGTGGTTACCACAATGGCTAGTGCAATTGTTTTGCTATAGCTCTCTAAAATTGGGATTTGCTCGAGCCATAGGTCAATTTTTTCTGCAATAGTAGCTCCCCCATATGCTCCCGCTAAGATACCGACCAATGTGATGCCAATCTGAACAGTTGCCAGGAAACGATTAGGGGTATCCGCTAGATTAATCGCCTTTTCCGCACCTGAATCACCGTCCTCTGCTTTTTGCTTTAACCGAGAACGTCGCGCAGAGACCAAAGCGATTTCTGACATCGCAAAAATCCCATTCGCCAAGATCATCAATAAAATAATAAGAATTTCTGTTGAGACTTCTATCATGAAAGAAAAACCTATAAAAATTCTACCATGATTATCCTGTTAAAAAATATTAGTTTCTTGATTAGCTAAATGGAAGTTTTTCAATAAATTAGGGTTGAATCTAGGTAATCAGAGGCTGGATATGTCCTTGTGAGTTTTTGGATAAATTGCTAAATAGATAGTGTCAAATTCTTGTTAGTTTCATCATAAATTTTTTATTCCCCTGAGATTTTATAAGACAGTTCTTGTTCATTCCACTGCTTTAAAGTTGACAAATTCATCATGCTGCGGTAAGATTTTTGCGCTAAAAGAAACGGCGAGGTAGCTCAATGGTGGAGCAGGGGACTCATAAGCCCAAGGTTGTGGGTTCGAAACCCACCCTCGCCATTTTCATTTTTAATAACCCTTATCTTCTTTTTTCTTTATTTTTTTTGATAGGTATTGTTGAAAGTTTTGAATAATGTAACTTTTCAGATGGTATTATCTGTAAAAAAGTAAATTGAGTATACAATTAGTATGTTTTTAATTTTATTTTCACATTAATTGTGTTTTTTCAGATGATAATTTGTTTTCGATTAAAAAAGACATTTTCTTATGATTTGCAGAATGGAATATCTACATTCCATTTTAGTTTTTTAAAAAGGATTTTCGGTTGCATCAAAAACATTTTGCAGTGATTGCTTGCAAGGTTTTCCAAGACCTTCTAGATAAATACTTACCTAAAGATAGAATTGATAGGATTGTATATTTAGAATCTGGCTTGCATATTGTCCCTATGAAATTACATCGTGCAATCCAAAATGAATTAAATTTACTTCCTTATCCAAGCAGAGTATTGTTAGGTTATGGTCTTTGCGGAAATGGGCTTGATGATATTCATTCTGGTGTGCATTCGTTGATCATTCCTAAGGTGGATGATTGTATTGCAGTTCTTCTGGGTTCTTATCAACTATATTTAGATCAGTTTTACCAAGAACCAGCGACTTATTGGTTAAGTAAAAGTTGGTTAGATGAAGGAAGCAATCCACTCGTTGAATACAATCAATATGTGGAGAAATTTGGAACTGATCAAGCTGCTTGGTTAATGGATATGCAATATAGTAATTATAAACGGTTAGCCTTGGTCGCCCATTCACATAAAGATCTTGATTATTATCAAGATAAGGCTAAAGACGTAATCAATTTCTGTAAACGATGGGATATGCGATTCGAAAAAATTTTAGGAAAAGAGTCATTTATTGAAGAGATGGTTGCTGTTTTATTCTCTGAAAATGGTGTTAATGAAAATTTTTTAATGGTTCAACCGGGTGAAACCCTAAAACAATCAGATTTCTTTCGACAATAATTTTTTTTGTAGGATTAATAAGATGCCCAAAGTTACAATAATATATGGTGAAGAAGAAGTTATCGTAGAAGCCCCAATGGGGAGCGTTGTTGGTGATGTCATCGCAACAACCGGATTACCCTTGGAGCAACCTTGTGCCGGTAGGGGGACTTGTGGAAAATGTAAAATTATTGCTGAGTTGGGGTTAGCAGATCCAGATGAGATCGAAAGAAAACATCTTACACCTGGGGAACTTGCAGTTGGTAATCGTTTAGCATGTAGAGCTCGGATTGTTGATGATACCCATATCATGCTCGCCCCAATTGTTGTCTATTCGAATAAAATATTTCGATCTAGTCATCGATATAAAAAAGGGGATATACCATTAGGTTTGGCAATTGATTTGGGATCAACGACAGTAGCGGCTTTTTTGACTATGATGGACAATGGTGAAGTGTGTGCTGGAAGCGCGAGTTTAAACCAACAAACAGTTTTTGGCGCAGATATAATTTCACGATTGGCAGCTGCTAGAAATAGCGAGGTAAATGCAAAGCGATTACAAAAATTAGCTATTGCTTCGATCAACCAGGCAATTGATTCACTAAAACTATCAGATCGGATCAAGGATCGAATTCAAACAGTTACGATTGTTGGAAACGTAGCGATGCATCATTTATTAACTGGTTTAAGTATAGATACTTTAGCGGAAAAACCCTTTCAACCTTACCAAAAGGGTGCGATTCGGGGGGCTAATTATCTTCTAAAAGGGGTAGTCCCCGAACATGCGCAGGTAAATTTACCTCCCATGATAGGTGGATTTGTTGGTTCAGATGCTCTTGCTTGTTTGGCATATTTTGGATTTAAGGATGCCAAAGCACCTATGGCTGCTATTGATTTGGGAACAAATGGAGAAGTTTTGGTAACGGATGGAAAACGCATTCTAACTGCTTCTACTGCTGCGGGACCTGCCTTTGAAGGAGTGTTAATTTCTTGTGGTTCGAGAGCGGTTGATGGCGCCATTATCGCTACGCGTTTAGAACAGAATCAATTAGTCTTTGATACTCTTGCAGATAAACCACCAGTGGGATTAACCGGTTCGGGTTTACTTAGTCTGATCAATTTATTACGTCAACAAGGAGTGATCGAACCGAATGGACGAATTTCTAAATCCCCACCGATTTTTGAGGATAAAATAAGAGAGAATCATCAAGGGCGTAGTATTTCACTCCTTGAGCAGGATGGAATGACTTTGACTCAGATGGATATCCGAGAATTACAAAAGGCTAAAGGTGCAATACGGGCTGCTATTGAAACACTGATGGACATATTAGATCTCAAAGATAGTGATCTACAGAAGGTGATATTAACAGGATCCTTTGGTGGACAAATAGAAATATCAGCCGCAATAGAGTTGGGTATGATTCCAGATGTCCCGCCAGAAAGAGTTGAGGCGATTGCGAATGGAGCTGGATTCGGGGCTGCGATGTTCTTAGCAGAAGAAGGTTTCGCTTTAGGAGAAGAGATAGCACACAATGCTGAACAAATAGATTTAGATCAAGATACTGGCTTTATCAATCGATATATTGCTGCGATGCGTTTAACTCCAGAGATGGCATTACGTTAATAAAAATGCTTGAAATTGTTAAAGTCAAATTCCTAAATTCACAAAAATATGATTATTTGTCGTTTGTTACAAGGTTCAATGGTCATTGATGGGAATTGTTCTTTTTCTAGTTCCTTCATCGATTAGTGTTATAGGATATTATCTCTACTATTAAGAATGTTTGATTAGAAGAAGTAAGTTTGATGGTTTTGCTTAGGATAAACGGTATAATAATTCTTATTAAAAATTAATTGTAATTACTTAAGTAGGAGGTAGACAAATGTACGAAAAAAGTCAGGAGTTATTAAATAAAGCAGTTGCAGATGAAATGGCTGCAGTACATCAATATATGTATTTCCATTTTCATTGTGATGATCAAGGATATGATTTATTGGCACAACTTTTCGAAAAGACGGCTATCGAAGAGATGTTGCATGTAGAGAAGTGCGCGAAAAGGATTTTATTCTTAGGCGGCGAAGTTGAAATGGTAGCTTCAATGGAAGTTCAAAAGATCCATGATATCAAAGAGATGTTGCACTTAGCCCGCAAGATGGAAGAAGAGAGTGTAAAAGAATATAATCTTTGGGCAAATGAATGCTCTGCGAATGCAGACTCAGCATCAAAACAAGTTTTTGAGCAGTTGGTGTTAGATGAAGAACGTCATTATGATCAATACGATACTGAATTGGCAAATATTGAGAAATTTGGGGAGCGGTATTTAGCATTACAGTCAATTGAAAGAAGTAAAAGCATGGGAGCGGGAGCAGGGGAAGCGTAAATTCGATATACAGAAAACCTTACTTAAATAGTAATATTTGTCACTTGTCATTTTGTGATATTTTTGCTATATTACTCTGCAATGGGTATCGCTAATATATCATGGATATAAAATCTTACTTCTTGGATAAGGTTGAATATTTGTCCAGAGGGGATATTTATTGTCGATCCTCTCGTGTGAGCGCGCGTAAGTCATCGATGATAGAAAAGAGCTTGTATCAGCGCCTTATTTTATATTGTAATTTTATAATGCCTGTTACTGACGTCTTGGACAGTAAGGAAACAGGCATTTTTATTTAATCTAGTATTTCTGAAATATTACTTATGAGATTTATTTGATAAAAAAACAGAATGCTATTATTGAAAAAAAAGGAAAGGAGTTGTAACATTAAACAAAACAAAGAAAACTCCCTCAAAAGGATGTTTGATATTATTAATTATCTGAAAATAAAACAATTTGTAATCTTAGAAAAGGAAGGTGTTTATGAGCAAAACTGTTTCTTTTGAAACTCCGGCTATATATGGAGACCATCATGTTCAAGCTGTGCGCGAGATGCTACTTACAATTGAGGGGGTTGACGATGTGTATGCTAGCAGCAGCTTTAATGTAGTCGATATTACCTATAACCCAGATGTAGTTAAGGAAGATGAATTTAAGAAATTGCTTCTTGAAAACGGTTATCTAGATGACCTACTAACACCGATAGAAGCAGATTCTGCTACATATTTAGAAACCGATCGCTCCCGTTCTTTCTTTAGGCACACTGAAGTATATGAAAAAAAGCGTCAGGTTGTCGGTTTCTCCCAAGAGGTAAAATTTAATGGTAAACCACTATGGTATTGCCCAGGGCTTGGGGCAATAAAGAATAAAATGGAGGATTGATTATGTCCAAGAAAAGGACTCAGGAAGAGAGAACATACGATCCTGCTGCGATAGAGATGCTTAATCGTGCAGATGAGTTAGGGCTAGGAACTGCTTTTAGCCGCGCTGATGATATGGTGCCTTGTAATATTGGAAGCGCGGGGATGTGTTGTAAAATTTGTGGTATGGGTCCCTGCAGAATAACCAAGGAAAATCAAACTGGTGTATGTGGGGCGACGATCGATACCATACAAGCTCGAAATTTTATTCGTTCAATTGCAGGTGGAGCGGCAGCACACTCCGATCATGGTCGCGATATGGCGATGACCTTGAAAGCTGTTGCAGAGGGCAAAACTGAAGGGTATGTAATAACGGATGTTGCAAAACTACGCGTTCTTGCTGATGGATATGGTATCCCTATTGAAGGACGTTCACCAAACGAGATTGCGATTGATTTGGCAGATTTGTATTTAAAACAGTTTGGTCAAATTGAAGGAAACGTCATACTTACCAAAAGAGCGCCTAAAAAACGACAAAAAGTCTGGCAAGAGACTGGTGTTACGCCTAGATCTGTTGACCGTGAGATTGTCGAAGCATTACACCGAACGCATATTGGGGATGATCAAGATGCTGAACATATTCTGCAACATGCTGTACGAATGGCGCTTGGTGATGGATGGGGTGGCAGCCTGATCGCTACTGACATCTCCGATATTCTTTTTGGAACACCGGCTCCTATCCTCGGTCAGGCAAACCTGGGTGTTCTTAAAGAGAATATGGTTAATGTAGTAGTTCATGGGCATGAACCAACTTTGAGTGAGATGATCGTTGCTGCCTCCCAAGATCCAGAAATTATCGCTTATGCGAGATCAAAAGGCGCTGAAGGTATCAATTTATCTGGTATTTGTTGTACAGCTAATGAAGTGCTTATGCGTCAAGGCATACCTGCTGCTGGAAATTTCCTGCATCAAGAGCTTGCCATTTTAACGGGGGCGGTTGAAGCTATGATCGTTGATGTTCAGTGTATTATGCAAGCTTTAGTGAATCTGGCTGAGAATTTTCACACCCAAGTAATTACGACATCACCTAAAGTCAAAATAAAAGGGGCGCTTCATATCGAATTTGATGAACATAAAGCATTAACGATCGCCAGGAAAATTCTAACGACCGCGATTGATAATTATGAAAACCGTGGTTCGATCCAAATTCCAGATTACCAAGAAGATCTTGTGCCTGGTTTTTCACACGAATATATCAATTATATGCTGGGTGGTTCCTATCGAGCATCTTTCAGACCTTTAAACGATGCGATTATGTCAGGACGTATCCGAGGGGTGGCGGCAATTGTGGGTTGTAACAATGCCCGAAGTAAACAAGATTATCTGCACGTAGAGGTAACCGAACAATTACTAAAACAAGATGTCTTGGTAGTTGAAACCGGGTGTGGTGCAATCGCAAGCGCGAAATTAGGTTACTTGCTTGGAGAAGCGGGATTAGATCAAGTAGGGCCAGGGTTGAGAGAAATCTGTGAAACGATCGGTATTCCACCCGTTCTGCATATGGGCTCTTGTGTTGATAACTCCCGTATTCTTACAGTATTGGCTCAAATGGTTGAAGATGGTGGATTAGGAGATGATATTGACCAGCTACCTGCGGTAGGATTGGCGCCTGAGTGGATGAGTGAAAAAGCTCTTTCCATTGGAACTTACTGTATGGCTTCTGGCGCTTATGTCATCTTCGGTGGTTCATCCCCTGTAAGTGGTATGCCTGACCGCGTCCCAGAAAGCGAAATTGTCTCGAATTTCCTTAAAGACGACTGGGAAAAATTGTATGGTGGAAAAATGGAGTGGATCAATGATGTTGATGAAATGGTCAAAGCCACTCTCGACCATATTGATAAAAAACGTGCAGAACTTGGATTACCCGCTTATGATCCGAATAAATTCGGAACGAGTGGTGATGCAAGGATGCTGGAATTAGAAGCACTCTCTTTGGATGAGCGCCGCGCCGCTATTTACGGTGTTGCTGCTGATTAAGAAAGCATTCTACAGGAGGACTACGAATGTCAAAATACATTGCTACACGAGCGTTGCGCGGAGCAAATGCTCTCGTTACCGAAGCTGAATTTATGCTAATGAAAGCTTTGGATGAAAAAGGGGCTGATACTCCAGTTGAATTTCCAAACACCGCTTATTTTTTACCCACTATTTTGGGTATGACTGGAATAGAAGTAAAAACACTCAATGATATTAAACCTGTACTTACGAGGGCACGTGAGCTATTACATCCTATGCCATCGATTAAACATTGGACTCCTTATTTAGGAGAGACTTTGGATAGTGGAATGGCAACTCTTCTGGCTGCTGAATCAATAGAAGCGATACGATTCATCTATGGATTACAACCAGAAAAAATGCCCGGTTTTGAATTGGCAGGGGGAACCTCATATGGTAATAATGGTGATGGTCTTGTTGGTCACCTAAATGGTCCAATAGATGACATCCAATTAAGATCGTGGGGTATTCAGCTTGTTGATGGACGTATGCCTGGATTTGCAGCCATTGTTGGAGCTGCAAAATCAAATGAGGTGGCGGTTAAAATTGTCCGTGAATTGCAGAAACGGAATATCTTGACTTTTCTTTCGGGAAATGTTAATGGTCGCAGTATCATTCATCAACTTGTAGAAGAGGGTGTTGAATTAGGCTATGATACTTATACAGTTCCCTTTGGGACGGATACAATAAGCGCTATCTACGCGCTTGGCTTTGCGACTCGTTCGGCTTTAACTTTTGGCGGTATGAAAGCAGATATGGCACGTGATATTTTGCTCTATAATCGAGAACGTGTATTCGCTTTTGTGTTGGCGTTAGGTGAAGTCGATGATCTTAAATATGCAGCCGCTGCAGGTGCAATCAATTTTGGTTTCCCCGTTATCGCGGATACTGTTATCCCTCAGATTCTTCCAACAGGTGTTACCAGATATGAACATGTTGTCTCGATGCCATTTGTCGAGATACCTGGAAAAGACGATGAGGAACGAGCTTCACGCCTAGTAGAAAAATGCATTGAGGTGCGTGGTGTAAAGATCAAGCTTGCTGAAGTGCCTGTCCCTGTACCTTATGGTTCTGCATTTGAAGGTGAAGTTGTCAGAAAAGCAGACATGCGAGTGGAATTTGGTGGAAAATATTCACGTGCTTTTGAATATTTACAAAAGGCGCCTTTAGACGATGTCGTTGATGGTAAGGTAGAAATCATTGGTCCTGATTTTGAGGATATCGAAGTTAAAGGAGCCATGGATATGGCTTTCTTTGTAAAAGTCGCTGGCAGACAAATGCAAGACGACTTTGAACCTGTACTAGAACGTCAGATCCATGATTTTATTAACGGCGCTTCTGGTATCCAACATATTGGACAGCGTGATATTGTCTGGATAAGAATCTCCAATACAGCCTATGAGAAAGGTTTCAGGCTGGAACATTTTGGTAAAATTCTACATGCACGCTTTAAGAACGATTTTGGGACAATTGTTGATAAAGTAGAAGTCCAAATCATAACTGATCCTGAATTATTCGCGTCGATGTTAGATAAGGCTCGTGCAGCTTATGATTTCCGAAATAAACGTTTAGCTGATCTTACTGATGATAAGGTAGATGAATTCTATTCATGTACTTTATGTCAATCCTTTGCTCCTAATCATGTATGCATCGTTAGCCCTGAGAGATTAGGTCTGTGCGGTGCATATAACTGGTTAGATTGTAAGGCTTCCTTCAATATCAATCCAACTGGACCCAATCAGCCAATAAAATTAGGGAAAGTAGTTGACCCTGAGGTTGGTTATTGGGTAGGCACCAATGAATACGCAAAAATCGGTTCACACGGCGTTGTGGAAAAAGTCTCCATGTACTCGATTATGGAGAATCCGATGACCGCTTGTGGATGTTTCGAATGTATTGTGATGGTTATTCCAGAAGTCAATGGTGTAATGATTGTCAGTCGAGAAGATACTGGTATGACTCCAGCTGGAATGACCTTTAGTACTTTAGCAGGTATTGCTGGTGGTGGCTTACAAACCCCGGGTGTTATGGGGGTAGGAAAATTCTATTTAATCAGCCCGAAATTTATCTCAGCTGATGGTGGTCTAAAACGTGTTGTTTGGATGAGTAAAAACCTCAAAGAAACCATGGGAGAGGAGCTTGGATTTGCTGCTGAACGTGAAGGTGTTCCTGAACTGATTGATCTTATTGCAGATGGATCCCAAGTGACAACAGTCGAAGAGCTTGAGACATGGGTGAAAGAAAAGAATCACCCCGCTCTGGAAATGGGTCCCATGCAGGCAGAGCATGCTGAGAGCGAAGAAGAGGCAGTTCCTCAGGGAGAAAAAGAGACACTTGCGCGAGCTGAGGCGGTAGTTGAAGCTGCCATGTCGAAAGCAGAGACTGTATCTCAGACGTCGAAGAAAGTTGAAGAAGAGAAAAAAGCGAAAGTTGTAGAAAAACCAGTCGAAACGGCGAAGTTAAAAACGGTTTCATCCGCAGAAATGGGGGTCTCAGAAGATCGAGCAGAGCGTGCTGTGGATATGCTGCGCCGTGCGTTGATGGCAGCGCTAGCCGAGCTTGGTGGAATTGATGTTGATGGTCTGAAGACTGCCGAAGATTTTAATGAATTTGTTTCTGTCAAGCCAAAAAAAGCCGATAAAGTTGTTCCTGAAGTCAAAGAAGAAGAGAAGAAGGTCGTTGAGCTTCCACCTGATAGCCTCTGGTTGTTGAATGGTACAAAGACAGATGTTCTTAAAGAGAAATGGACTGGTTCGGTACGTTTAGTTACCTTAGGAGCGACTGCCGAAAATGGTGGAACACGTTCTAAAGTTGTGACTGTTGGTGGACAAACAGCTATGCCTTTTATGGATATTGAAGGATCATTCCCTAATCCACCTGTATTGGCAATTGAAATAAAAGACCGTCGACCAGATGATTGGTCTCCATTGCTGATTGATGAATGGAAGGATGTTATTGATGAGCCGGCTAAATGGGCTGTAGCCGCTGAAAAGGCAGGCGCTGATTTATTATTACTTACCCTCTCTCTGACTGATGCGGATGGGAATCCCAATACACCCAAAAGGGCAGTTGAAGTTGTTCGAAGTGTTCTCGAAGCAACAGGACTACCATTGGTAGTTTTTGGTCCTGGACAGGCGGAAGTCGATAATGAACTATTAGTTGCTATAGGAGATGCTTTCAAAGGAGAGCGGCTTCTCTTAGGAATATGTGAGGAAAAGAATTATCGTACGATCGTTGCCTCAGCCATGGCAAATGGTCATTTAGTCAGTGCCCGCACTGCAATGGACGTCAATCTTGCTAAACAACTCAATATTCTTATCAATGACATGGGATTACCACTCGAGCAGATCATAATGGATCCTACGACTGGTGCTTTAGGCTATGGATTTGAGTACGGTTATTCTGTGATGGAGCGATTAAGATTAGCTGCTCTGCAAAGTGATACAATGACTCAAATGCCAATGTTGGTCACTCCTGGAGAGGAGTGTTGGAAAACGAAAGAATCCAAGGTTGGCGAAGGCGTTCCAGAAGCATGGGGTGATTGGTTGGAACGTGGTATCACCTGGGAGACGATTACTTCTGTGATGTTGGTTGAATCGGGAGCAGATATCCTTGTCCTGCGTCATCCTGAAAGTTTAAAGCGCACAAGAACTGCTATAAACGATCTAATGAATCAGTCTAAATAATAATTAATATACTAATGACCTCCGTACTATGCTGTTTTTTACAGCATAGTACGGCATCAGGAGAAAAACAATGGCGTTATCAGGAATTCAAATCTATAAACTTCTCCCACAAACGAATTGTAAAGAATGTGGGTTCCCAACTTGTTTAGCCTTTGCCATGAAATTGGCAGCCAAACAGGTTGAACTTTCGCTTTGCCCGTATGTCAGTGAAGAAGCGCAATCAAAACTATCAGAAGCATCAGCTCCACCTGTTAGACCAATCACTTTGAAGTCGAATGGTTATGAAGTGAAATCTGGAAACGAAGTAGTACTCTTTCGTCATGAAAAAACATTTTATAGTCGTCCCGGAATCTTCATACGCGTTTATGACAGTGAGGATCTAGAAACGATAAAATCTAAAGTCTCGGAAGCATCTGCTTACAAGGTGGACTATGTTGGCATAGTCCTCGGGATAAGTGGTATTACTGTGCAATCTGAAGGTGGAGATTTGGTAGCAGCAGTAAAAGTTGTACGAGAAGTCACTTCCTTACCTTTGATCATCATTGGAGAACCTGCTTCTTTGAAAGCTACTCTTGCTGAAGTCAATGGCGATGAAAAAGTACTTATTGGCAATGCAACGGTTGATAATTGGGAAGAAATGGCTGAAATAGCTAAGGAATTTAATGCTGCTTTGTCAGTGCAAGCAAGTAACGTTGATGAGATGGTGAGCCTTTCAGAAAAGATTCAAGCAACTGGACTTAAAGATCTAGTACTTGCACCAACACAACGTGGTTTTTATGGAACTTTATCAGCCAACACCTTGTTAAGACGTATGGCGTTAAAGAATTTCCGTCCATTTGGCTACCCGATCATAAGCTTCCCTGGAGATGTAGGCGATGCTGCGACAGAAGTAATGCTTGCCGCACAAGCGATAGGGAAATATGGCGGCTTTATCGTGATGGATCATTTCTCCCCAGAAACCGCATATGCATTATTAGTGTTGCGTGAAAATATCTTTACTGATCCACAAAAACCGATCCAGGTTCAACCAGATGTTTACGAAATCAATGAGCCTAACGAGAGTTCACCTGTTCTAGTGACAACAAACTTTAGTATCACTTACTTCAGCGTAGCGAATGAAGTTGAGGGTTCAGGTATGCCCGCTTATTTACTCGTGACCGACTCGGAAGGAATGAGTGTACTTACAGCATGGGCGGCAGGTAAATTTGATGCGGAATTAATTGCCAAATCAGTAAAAGCCAAAGAAGTATTATCAAAGGTAGAGCCTAAACGTGTTGTTTTGCCAGGACATGTAGCTGTCTTAATGGGTGAGTTGGAGGAAGAATTACCGGATTGGGAAGTTCGTGTTGGTCCACGTGAAGCTGTTGATATACCGAAGTTTATGAAAGAAGTATTGTAGACAGGTGAAAAAAATAATCATATAATAAGGAAAGCTTATGGCTGAACATCTAGTTAAATTTGACAATGCAGCCGAGCCAGTCCGCGTTCCTACTGGAACCCTGTTAAGTGAGGCAGCAAGACTTGCTGGTGTAGATATTAATCAACCGTGTGGTGGGCAAGGACGTTGTGGTCGATGCGCTGTTCAAGTGCTTGAAGGAAAAGTGCGTCAGAGAAGCACGTTGCGCTTATCACAAGAAGATAAAGATGCTGGGTATGTCCTCGGATGTCAATCTGTGGTTGAAGGAGATGTGAGTGTATATGTCCCGCCACAAGACAAGATTGAAAGGCGTCTAACGACAGATTTAACGGTAGCTGAAGTCCAGGTACCTGAAAGTTATCTTTATAAACGTGATCAAACCATTCAGCGATACCATTTGGAAATGTCTCCTCCAAGTATGGATGATCAAACAGACGATTATAGCCGTGTAAAAACTGCACTTCGCCAAAAGGCTGATATCGATGATATTGTGATATCTTTACCTGTTATTCAAAAAATGGGTCGGGTGTTACGTTCAAGTGATTGGAAGGTAACTGCAGTCATCGATAGAGGGTATTCTCAGGAAGACCATCAACAAGTTCGTTTGGTAGAAATCCTTCCTGGTCATGTTACGGAGAATGATCCTCTTTGGGGAATTGCCGTTGATATTGGCACTACAACAGTGACTTTGTGGTTAGTTGATCTTATTACTGGTGAAGTGAAAGTACAAGTATCCGAATACAATGGACAAATCGTACGTGGGGAAGATGTCATCTCGAGAATTGTGTATGCCAGTAAAGGGAATGGCGCGGAAGAGTTAAGGCAATTAGTGATCGACACGATCAATTCACTTTTGGAAGCAGCTTGTAACCGGATGAGTCGACGTTTGAAGGCACAAAATCTATCGATTGATCCAAATGATGTAATGAAGGCAACGATTGGAGGCAATAGCACAATGATACATTTATTGCTTGGAATAGATGCCTCCAGTATTCGTCTGACCCCATTCGTTACAGCTGTTAACAATATCCCACTTTTAAAAGGACGTGATCTAGGGATAAACATCAATCCAGAGGGGACGGTTGATTGTTTACCTGGCGTCGCAAGCTATGTAGGAGCCGATATTACAGCAGGAGTGCTATCCTCTGGAATGGATGATACAGAAAAAGTCACCCTTTTTATGGATGTAGGAACAAACGGGGAGATTGTACTTGGTTCGCATGAATGGTTAGTTACATGTGCGTGCTCAGCGGGACCTGCTTTTGAAGGCGCTGGAGTTGAAGATGGTATGCGCGCAACTAAAGGCGCCATTGAGGAAGTCTGGATCAATGCTGAGGACTTGGAACCTACTATTCGAGTGATTGGAGATACAAAACCAGTCGGCATTTGTGGAAGTGGTCTTTTATCCCTATTAGCAGAGATGTTTATGACTGGTGTGGTTGACAAAGCTGGTCATCTTAATACTAGTGCGAATTCGAAAAGGATTCGTGAAGGTATGCACGGGTTAGAGTATGTAGTTTCGTGGGCTAGTGATTCGGGTAACGATCGAGATATTGTCATTACACATGTAGACATCGACAATCTAATCAGGGCAAAGGGAGCTATCTTCGCTGGTTATAGTGTGTTGTCTGATAGCGTGGGGGTTCCCTTGGAATTGGTTGAACAGATGTTAGTAGGTGGTTCCTTTGGGAAATATATTAATGTCGAAAAAGCAATCGAAATAGGCTTGTTACCTGACTTACCCTGGGATCGCTTTCAGTTTTTAGGAAATACCTCGGTGCGTGGGGCATATATGGCACTTCTTGATCGTCAAGCGCGACAAAGGATTACAGATATTGCCTCACGTATGACTTATATTGAACTTTCTGCCGACAATTCTTTCTATGAAGCCTTTATGTCGGCGCTATTCTTACCCCATACTGATATGACGCTCTTTCCAAGTGTGGCAGAATCTATTCAAAAGAAGTGAAAAGGATGGTTAAAATATGTACATCATTGGCGAAAATATTCATATTATTTCTCAGAAAGTAAAGGATGCCTTAAAGGAGCGCGACCGTGAATATTTCATGGAGTCAGCGATCAAACAGGTTGAAGCTGGAGCTAAAGCTATCGATTTGAACTTGGGTCCTCGTAAGAAAGACTGGGAAGAAATTTTCCCTTGGATGGTGGAAGCAGTCGAGGCAGTCGTAGACGTGCCACTTAGTATCGATAGTACCAATGTCATGGGAATTGAGGCTGCTCTAAAAAAGATCACAAAAGCTCAACCCATCATCAATTCAGCTTCTGCTGAAGCTGGACGATTAGAGAAAGTTCCATTGCTAGCAAAAAAGTACAATGCTCGTCTTATTGCATTGACTCTGGATAAGAGTGGTATTCCAGTGGGAGCAGATGAGCGAGTGAACATTGCAATTGAAAAACTGATCCCACGCGCTGTGGAAATAGATTTTCCTATCTCGGATTTGATTATTGATCCTTTGGTCCTAACCGTTTCCGGGTGTCAAGAATATTGCCCAGAATTAGTTGAAGCAGTTCGCACCATTCCTTATGCTTGGGATCCAGCCCCAGGGATTTCTGTGGGGTTATCAAATGTGTCTAATTCAGTACCAGCTGAAAATCGTCCATTATTGAATCGTGTATATTGTGCGATGTTGATGGCTGTTGGTATGGATATGATGATCGCTGACCCATTTGATGAAGAGTTGAGAGAAGTCATTCGTATCATTGAGGAACGAGATGAGAGTACACCCTTGGGAAAACTCTATCTTAATGTCCATGATAAAATTGCTAATATGGAACAACCAACCGTTGATGATGTTGACATGAATGATCCTGAACAAGCAGCTGTTTGGAAATCTGTTCAGGTATTGCTCAATAAAGTTATCTATGCAGATTCTTTCTTGGAGCAGTAAATAGAAGAGAATAGGCTTAATAGTAATCAGTATTAAGCCTATTTTATATATCCAATATTATAGTAATAATCAATCAACAAATGATAAGGTAATCATACTAAGCGATTTGGGATTTACTGTCGTATATGTTCTTATTGTAGATTTTTCCTCTTGAAATCGCCTTATTTTTCCCTAGATGATTTGTCTTGGCGAGATTTTATTATAATTGAGCAGAATTATTTAAAGGAGAAAAAAATGCCTGTATTTACACCTGGTCGTCGTTGGCAACCACCCTATTCGCCTTTTCATAAAGAGACGTTTGGAAATCAATTGCTAATTGCGTTAGAGAAAATTGTTAAAGGACCCCTATGGGGTTGTCGAATGTGTGGGAATTGCCTCTTGCAAGAAACCGCCTTTATTTGTCCTATGGAATGCCCGAAAGGATTAAGAAATGGTCCTTGTGGGGGTTCGACACCAGAGAAGTGTTATGTTGATGAGACACGACCTTGTATTTGGTATAGGATCTATGACCGAGCTTTCCGGATGGGGAGAGAAGAGATGTTGTTGGAAGTATTACCTCCCTTGGACTATGATAAAGTTGGAGGGGAAACCTGGGGTGATGTTGTTCGACAAATAGGGAAAGTAGGTACAGGAAAATTCTTTTCATCGTTATTTTCTAAAGATATAGAATCGCGTAAAGAAGTTTGGGATTCAGTCTTTAAAACAATCCGTCAACCAGATTGGTGGGCTGGTGATTCAGAATATCATCCGCCTGCTTATGAAAAACCTATGTCGGAATTAGAACGTCGTCTGAAGAGTGGAGAGTTTGTGGTAACTGGAGAAGTCATGCCGCCGATGACGATGGCGACGGGTAAGCTTCGAGAAAATATTGAATTGGTCAAACCCTATGTGGCGGCGGTTAATTTCACAGATAGCCCCTCTGCGACACCACGTATGTCAAGTTGGGCGTGTTCTGAGATTGCGATTCAATCTGGGGCTGAACCGGTCATGCAAATTGCTGCGCGTGATCGGACACGTACAGGCTTACAAGGTGAAGTTATTGGTGCAACTGCCATGGGTGTTCGGAATATTCTCTGTTTATCTGGAGACAGTATGTCAATGGCTCCTGCCCCAAGGGGTAAAATGGATATCGTTGACTTAGATTCTGTTCAGATGTTGTGGGTTTTGCGACGTATGCGGGATGAAGGATTATATATGGATGGACGAAAAATGAAATTCCCGCCACAATTCTTCTTAGGCGCAGCAGCTGCTCCTTATGCCTCTGAACCACGTTTTCAGGCTATCCGAGAACACAAGAAAATCAACGCAGGAGCACAGTTTTTCCAGACCAATTTAGTATATGATCCTGAAGGGCTTGAGATTTGGCTGAATGAATTGGCAAAAAGGAATATCCTTGATAAGGTCTATATTTTGATTGGGATCACGCCTCTAAAGAGTCTAAAGGTTGCCCAGTATATGCATAATGATGTACCTGGAGTAACGATCCCAGAAAAATTGATGAAACGATTAAAAGCGGCAGGCGATGGTGTCCAAGAAGAAGGAGTCCAGATCTCCTTGGAATTGATTGAGCAAGTTAAAAAATTAGAGGGAGTGAACGGGATCCACTTAATGGCAGTTGGTTGGGAAGAAATTGTTCCGAGAATCGTAACGGAAGCAGGTTTACTTCCCAAAGGCTTTGCACCCCCTGCTGGTGAATAAGGATATTTGGTAATTTAATAATGAAAAGCCGGATAATATCTTTTCCGGCTTTCTTTTATTATCGAGCTTCTTTGTTAAATTTTTAAAAAAGGGTTTCTGTATAGATTATTATTTATGCAAATTCTGGGCGGCTATGAAGGATAATCCTTTTTCTGTTAAAGCTCTAGCAGTGTTATTGATTGCGTAAAATTTGTCCATGAAGTTTAGTGTTATTCCTTCCCAATGCCCAGCTTCTATGATTTCTTGCTTATCCCTAAAATAATCTAAAATATCAGAAGGATGATCTCGTGTTATTTCAACTTGTGTGTCTCCACCTTCATGTTTTGCGGAAATGTTTGCTACATGATCAGCAATTTCTACCAATTCTTCTGTTCGATCATAGGGTTGCCTTACGATGCTCTTCCAAGTTTCAAAGATATGATGTTCAAAGCGGATGTAATCTTCAAACCCAAGTGACTTTCGGAATTGGGCTGTTATCTCCATGGTTTCATTATTGACGGAATTGCTCCAATTGAAACCAATTAGTGGGGTGCGACCATCCTCACGCGCAAATAATTTTGCGCCTATCAGGGTCCATAATGCCGCATAAGGATTATCATTTCCCATATAAACCGAGATTTTAAATTCGTTATTTACGCCTAGATGATGTAGTAAATAACTGAGCAGGACGGTACCCGGATTGACATTTAACACCTGTCGAACGCCATAATTTGTGTAATAATAAAGATATTCATCAAGCCACTTTAGTGCATAATCATTGGGTTGTCCAACACCACCAAAATAACCCGTAATAGTTTCCGGACCCCCTAGATGGATATTAGATCCATCGGTTCCTTTTGTGTCAAGTGTTTCAACGTAGCTAGCGCCAATAATTTGCATCGCTGCCGCGACAGCAAGTAGGTCTCCATCTTCGACTTGTTCCTTCATCTTTCGAACCCGAATAAATCTGCCAGGCATAAGCATGTTTTGTTCAAGGGCACGTTCAGCTATCATACGCAGCCATGGAAAATACTGCAAGGCGCTAATCTCCAATGTGACGGCAAAATCATCGGCAAAGTCCATTGAGTCAGCAGCCTCCCCAAGGATTTTCTGGCGATATTCTTTTATGCTGATGAATGTATTTTTATCTACTTGTTCTTGCAACCACTTTATGTCATCTAGGTATGCTGGGTTTACGGATTGTAATCTTTGTAATAGTGTAGGGAGATGACGAGCTTCTTCTGCTTTTTGGTTAATTTCATCAGGGGTTCCATAACGAGCGATAACTTCAAGGAAATCGTTGATTACACGTTCATCGGGATCCAAAAGGATATTGTTAATTTCATCCAATCGTTTGTGGGGAATAGCTAACCGTTGACGTAGTTCGTTGTGCATAGGGTCCTCCTCAATTTTTTTTGTCAGAAATAACAGTTTATATCATTACTTTAATCTCCATTAATCATCGAGCAATTCGGCTAATTCATCATATTCGTCATCTTTCATTTTGAACCAATTCTCTTCTTGAGGAAAAGTTTTATCTTTTACTTCTTGATTGTAATCTTTTAATCCATTCAGGATTACCTCTCCTGCGTTGCCAAATACTTTTGCCATACGTGGTTTAAACTTTGGATATAGACCGAACATATCGTGATAAATTAAAAGTTGCCCGTGAGCATCGGGACCTGAGCCTAGGCTCATGATGATGCAATTTTCCGCTCTCTCGGTGATAATTTTACAAACACGATCGGGAACCATTTCAAGTAAAATACAAAATGCACCAGCTTCTTCTAATGCTTTTGCGGCATCAATAATTTTCTTAGCTTGCAAGGCGCCACGACCTTGCACGTGATATCCACCAAGCGCGGCGACGCTCTGGGGAGTCAAACCGAGATGTCCTATGCATGGAATGCCAGCATTCACAATGCCTTTTATACGATCAGCCATCTCAATTCCGCCTTCCAATTTCACAGCATCACAGCCGGTTTCTGCCATAAAACGACCAGCATTTCGAATTGCGGTTTCTGTGCTTGGTTGATAGCTCATATATGGCATATCACCTACTAGAAAGACATTGGGTGCGCCACGACGTACTGCTTGTGTATGTCTGATCATGTCATCCATTGTCACGGGTAGGGTGGTGTCATAGCCTAACATCGTCATTCCCAAGCTGTCCCCAACTAGAATCATATCAATGTCTGCCTCGTCTTGCAGGTAGGCTGTTGGATAGTCGTAGCATGTTAACCATGAAATTGGTTCGTTATCAGCTACTTTTTGAAATAAATGTGGAATATTGATTTTTTTTCGATCGGTCATATTAGCCTCCATAATGATTAAAAGAAGTGAGCGACGATACTTTGGTCGCTACTCACTTTTGTATACACGAGAACGTTATTGTACAGCTTATGAGTACTAACTTAATGCGACTAGTTAATTCAAACTTTTGCATTAATTATACCAATATTTTGATACGGTTGGTTGGGTTATTCTTCATCAAACTCGATTGCTGATACTTCAACCGTCTCCTCATCGAGAAGTGGTCGCTTCATAATTAATTCTAATCCATCGCGTACACCAGCCATACCCACTAATTCCCATCCATCTCTCCCTAATCCATCTAAGAATTCGTAAAGCATTTCTCCTACAGGTTGTCCACCTACAAGTTGACCAACCTCTTTGTCGTCAACTTTCATTACGACACCACCGAATGATCTTATTACTGTATAATCCCACTTTTGCATTTGATTTTCTCCTTTTCTTTAGATTCTGATGGAGTTATTATCGTTATAAAGTCTAGCATGGAAATGATGTTGATGTCAACCAAATTTGTTTATTCATAAGCTAATACTTCTCGGATGGTTAGACTTGTGGCATTGCGCGCGGGAATTAAACTTGAAATAACCGAAAAGAGCAATAATATCAGCGCCCAAACAATAAAACCAGTTGAAGTAAATGCCATATTTCCTTTGACGCCAAAAATGGCGTTATTGATCAAACCGGTTAATAACCTAGTCATTGGAATTGAAAGGATGATAGCCAATATATAACTAAAAACCCCGATAATGAAACCTTCAATGATAATTAATTGACTGATAATTCGGTTATATGCACCGATTGCGCGTAGGATACCAATCTCGCTAGTGCGCTCTAAAACGTTCAGACTCAATGTCCCGCTCAATCCAATACTTCCCACAAGACTGGTTAGAATAGCGAGAATCAATAATACGTAAATAACTAAATCAAGTTTTTCGAAAGGACCTTGCAGAAAATCATTAATTGGGTATACCGAATGGATTTGATATCCTTTTTGAAGTAGGTTGTTATTGATCTTTTGGGATACTTTCTTTTGGTAGACTGATGTATGTTGTTTTGTTAGTATTCGAAAATGGGCATTCGTTGACATATGCTTTAGGGTTTTCGAGAGAGAATTTGTATTTGTAAAAGCGATCTTCTCATCCATCCCTGTATAGTGAAAAATACCTGTTACGGTCCATGCTTGCTCTTTATCATGGATTTCAAGGATAATCTGATCACCGGGGGATAGATTTGGGAAATCATCCAAAAAACTCTCGTTGACTACAATTGCTCGTTCGTCTTGTTCTTCTACCCAACGTCCTTCTAATACAGAAGGTTCTAATAATACTGTTTCAGGTGGTGGCGCAAGTACATTGACATTTTCGATCTCATTGTCCAGATTTAATATCGCATATGCCGATAACCAAGCCTCAACATGCTCGATTTCTGGGATATTCATCAATTGGTTTTCAATTTCACAAATTGGATATGGGCGTGAAAATGTCAGGAAAATATCTCCTCCGTTATAACTTATGATCCGGTCAATTTGTTTATTAAGGGATAGCTGAACATTAAACACTGCAATTAAAATCGCTCCTCCTAACGCAAGTGTAAATAATGTCAAGATCAAACGTCCTTTTCGGCGGAATGTGTTTCGCAGCGATAATTGTGGGATCCCTTCTAGAAAAGTAATCGTTTTTAACGATTTATCAAAGAAGCTCACTTTATCTTTTTGATTTATCATAGAACCACTTAATGCTTGTTGAACAGTAATTCGGGAGCCATCTAGTACAGGGATCAATGCTGCACCAATTGGAATGATCAATGCAACGATAACTTGAATAAGAATGATTGGTGGCACAATAGGAATTGAAGATACATCCTCGTTTAATCTACCATTCAACACTGGTGTGATCGTTTCACTGAGTTTATAGCCTGCATATGCGCTGCTTGGAATGGCGAATAGCAGCGCGATCAATCCAAAAATGATGACCATCATGATGTACATGGCGATCACTTGTTCTCGACGGGCGCCAATGAGTTTCATGACGCCAATTTGTCGTAGTTGTTGTGAGACCAAAGCGTTCATCGTATTATAAATTAGTGATCCGCTCAATAATATGATCAGTAAACCGACAACACCCATGATTCCCGCAATAGCTGTAATATAGTTATCAAAAGGATGCAAGTTGCTTTTTTTGATACTGCTGCTATATACTTGCTTACCTGTATCCTCTATTTGATCAATGATCTTGTCGGTGATTTCTTGTATCTGTTCTAAATCATTTCCGCCAGTTTCTACAGCAATATAGAGTGTAGTAAAAAAGGGAAGAATATTCAAGTAAGTCATATTCTCGGAATTGAGAAAACCAACCTTGCTATTCATCATCTGATCGGTGCCCGCCGTGTAATTCTTTGCGCTTGCACCCATTTTTAGCGTGCGGATTGTGCCGTCGGATAGTAATACTTCTAAAGTCTCTCCTTCTTGAAAAGAGATATTGTTATTGTCAGATAATAAGATGATCTCTCTTTTATCAACTTCCAAATTCCCTTCAATAGGTGTCAGCTTTTTTAGTTCACGGTTAGCGAGATCTGGTGAAAACACAATCTGGTAAGATTCCCAAAGAGGATTATGTTCAGATCTAACTCGGACATATACTGTTTGTTCGCCTTCAACAGCCATGACGCCATCGATATCACGGATGGTATCAATAAATTCTTCGTCGAAATAATCCGTGACAATGGTAATATTTTCGGGGATGTTTTCTGAATAGACTTCATGAATTCCTTCGGGAATTAAATAATACCCAATTCCCACCATGCCAACAGCAAACACACCTACACTAATCGATAATATGATCATTAAGGAGCGAGCTTTATTCTCCCATAGATCTGCAATTACTTTATTCCAGCGTGGTCTTCTCATAGTTAAGTGAGATAAATATATTTAAGATCCTTTTTAAGAATACGAATGATATGAATTCTTCTGATCATTGACTAGGTTGCCATCAGAAAGATGTAGCATTCTTTGGGCATTTTTGGCTAATTCGAGGTCATGAGTAACCATGATGATTGTTTTATTATCTTCAGAGAGTTTGTGAAATATTTTTAATATGTTATTTGCTTCACTTGATCCTAGGTTACCGGTAGGTTCATCAGCGATGATAATGGGGGGATCATTTGCGAGCGCTCTTGCAATTGCCGCTGATTGTTGTTGTCCTCCAGAAACAGTGTTTGGGAATTGATCCTTAACCTTAATTAATCCAACTAGATTTAAGAGATCTAATGCACGCTGATGACGTTCTGTTCGGGTATATTTCTGCGCGATCTGCATAGGTAAGGTCACATTTTCTAGTAAGGTGAGTACAGGGATTAATTGATAAAATTGGAAGACAATACCTAAATTTTCGCCACGCCAGCGTGCCATATATGTCTCATTGAAGTTCTGTATCTTTTGCGCTTTTATTAATACTTCCCCAGATGTTGGACGATCAATGCCAGTGATCATATTCATCAATGTTGATTTACCACTCCCAGATCGACCAACGATACTAGCAAATTCTCCTTGATTAAAATTAACATTTAAATTGTTCAGTGCTAAGAAATCACCCGCAGCTGTATGATAAGTTTTGCTAAGGTCTATTAATTTGATATATGGATCACCGGTTCTTTGATCGTGAATCTTAGTTTTGTTGGTAATCACTAATTTCACCGTCCGTAATTTGCATTACTTTTGTAAATCGGGATTGGTAGCTCTTGTCATGGGTCACCATGATGATGGTTTTTCCTTGAGAGATCAATTCTTCGAAAAGAGTGATTACTGTATCTCCGGTTTTCGAATCAAGGCTGCCAGTCGGTTCGTCGGCGACGATGATGGGTGGATCATTAATTAAAGCACGCGCAATCACAACTCTTTGTTGTTGTCCACCTGAGATCATGGTTGGTTTTTTATAAGCATGTTCTGCGATTTGCATTTGTTCAAGCAAATCTAATCCCTTTTTCTTGGCTTTTTTATTTTGGAAGGCTCCACAAAAATCAAGCGGCAAGATGACATTGTCTAATATGCTGATTTGTGGGAGCAATTCAAAAGATTGGTAAATTACACCGATATTAATGCCTCGCCAAAGAGCCATTTTATTTTGAGGTAGCGTATGAACTCCAATATCATTAATCCAAATTTCTCCCTTTGTCATTTTATCTACACCAGTAATCATATTTAAGAGCGTTGACTTACCGGCTCCAGATTTTCCAATTACACCCAAAAATTCTCCTTGCTTTAGATTGAAGTTTATATTCTTTAGAGCAGTGATCTCACCCGCTTGGGTGTAATAGTTTTTACTTACATTCTCTATTTCTATCAAATTGGTCACGATAAACTCTCGGTAGATAATTTACATATGTTGCCTAAGTAACAAATGTAATATATAATAGAATATCACTTATGTCAACGTCGAATTTTTTAAGATTGTAGCATAAATATCAAAAAGGGAAAAAATGTCAAATAAAACTGATCCGCGCGTCCTGCGAACCTTAAAACTCATCCAAGATGCTATGTTGTCCTTAATATCGGAGAAACCTTATGCTGATATTACGATTTCTGATATTACTGAAAAAGCCGGCGTTGCAAGGCCAACTTTCTATTTGCACTATAGATCAAAAGATGAAGTAATCGTTGATTATTTGGATGGATTATTTGAACTTTATTTAGAGGAGATTACGCCTGATATTGACATCGAAAGAGGATGGGTATTAACAAAAAAGCTTTTTGAACAAGTTGAAATGAATGCTCAAAAGCTGCGTCCTTTATTAAATGATCCAACAACGATTATCCTAATGAATCGTTTCAGAATATATATTATCTATGTTTCTAAGTTATTATTAGAGAAAGGTGTTTTTTCTATATCAGGGTCTGTTCCTCGAAAGTATTATGAATTTCTAATGGTTGGGGTAGCAGGGTATTTCTATTCGGTGTTAATCGAGTGGTTAAAGCAAGAGATGCCTTATACACCTGATGAGATGAGTTCTTTCTTGATACCTTTTATTAATCAAGGATTATCAGGTTTGAATAGTTTGATTAAGCAATAAGCTTTTAACAAAGAATATAATTTTGATTTGTTATTCATTTATAGGGAATTTATCTCTATTTGACCCATATATATAGTGGTTGAAATATCATGAACGTTTTGCAACTTTGCATTCTTTGAGTTTGTGCACCTTGTATGATTATAATAGAGTGTTGAGTAACCCTAGAACAATGTCAGAGCTTGAACTCCAATCAATTTTTCGTGCACACTTGGATTATGTTTACTGTGTTGTTATCAGATATTTTGGAAGAATCCTCTAATCACCACCTATGATCAAAAATGCATTGCACATTGGTATTATAGGACTTGAGTGGTGTTGTTGCCATTCCTGATCATCTAAGTAGATCAGACAGGTTATTTTTTCAACCCCGCTACTATTTTGTGCGGATAGTATGAATATACCATCAGAGTTGTTTTGAAATGAAGTTTCCCAAGGAAGCACAGCGGTTTCTTGACGTATAGCACCTGATGCATCAGTGTAGTTGATTACAGCAGTTTCAGATGATCCTTCGACTCGAAATCGTATAGTATAAGAATCAGTTGGTGCAGCGGAAATTTGGTCCTGGAAGTTACTAATAACAAAAGAAGATATTCTTTCAGAAAAAACAATCCCAGAAATCCCACATAAGCAACAAAAAACAACCAAGATGATGACCATCAACCATATTAGAGTTCCGTAACCGCCTTTTTCTTGAGGCAAGGGAGGTAAGGTTGAATCTGGACGCGACTGATTTGTTTTATCTTGAATTTTTGTTTCCAATCGTTTAAGATCATTCAGCTCGAGACTAGAATTTATCTTTTCCAATCTTTTTTTCGCTTGGTTATTGTTTGGATCAATCTTTAACACTTGCTCTAGACAAAAAATCGCTTTTTCACGATCCCCAATAACTTGGCTGAGTAAATACCAAGCCCTAGGGTCTTGAGGCTTTTCACGTACAATCCCAGCCAGAATATTTCTCGCAGTTTCTGTGTCTCCCTGTTTGGCAGCTTGAATCGCTTCCCTGTATAGTTCTGCTTTAAATTCGTTCATTGGTTATCCCTCTTCATAAAAATTCCGTTTATGCACTCAAGGTAGAAATTACTCCTGTTTCGATCATCCTTAAAAGTTTATCCTTTTTGGTAGTCGATCCATTTCTCTAGTAGTGCGGCTTGTCTGTTTCGATTGATACCGGCACGACAAATATGATCCGAAGGACGAGTTTCAGCCCAAGTGCAGGTATCATAAATTGTGTCGTAAATATCTCGAAAGGTTAATCCATTTCGTGTCGCTTTGTTATTATCAAAAGCAAAGAAACCATGATTCTCTTTTTGCGTTTCGGGAACCCAAAGAGGCATTTCAACCCAAGGTTCAATACCTTCTTGAACTAAGAATTCTTCACTGACCCATGTAATTTTTGTTCCTTTGTTACAAGTGTGATCACAGGTTTCTAATAGGTCTTTCATGGTAACGATCTTACCAGGTCCAACAGCGTTGAAGATTCCATTTGAATTTACCTCCATCATTCTGATGATCCATTCCGCAAGATCTCTGACATCGATAAATTGAATTCGACGTTCTGGGCGTCCTGGCGCTAATACCTCCTGGCTGTGAGATACGCTTACCATCCAATAAGTAAAACGATCGGTAGGATCATGCGGTCCAACAATTAGACCTGGACGAATGATTAAAGCTTTGTCTTGATAAATATCTAAGACTTTCCGTTCGCAGGCGGCTTTTAATGGTCCGTAAGTTTCATTATTGATCTCCTCGATATTCTCATCATTAAGTCTGCTTACAGGGTGGTCTTCGGTAATACCGATTTTGTGTGTATCAGCGTATACGGAGAGGCTCGAGATGAAAATATATAATCCTACTTGTGACTTTAGCTTTTCAGCGGACATAAGGACAATACGCGGTAAATAACCACACGTATCGATGACTGCATCCCATTGGTGATTGTCCAAGGCTGAAAGATTAAACTCTCTATCGCCTTGTATTATTTCAAGTTCATGGAATATCCCAGGATTTGAAAAACCTCGGTTGAATAAAGTAATCTGATGTCCCTTCTTCTGAGCCTCATTTACGATTGCTCGTCCTAAAAATACTGTACCACCGATGATTAGAATTTTCACAAATTGATTCCTTTATTTTTCTTAATTGATTGATAAATCATTTCCCAATTATTAAAAAGAATTTTCTAATTATATCTCAATAATTAATTCCTTAAGGAATAAATAGCAAATTCTTAAATTGTGTTTTTTCCCTTTCTTTCACAACTTTTTATTTTTTGTGATCAAAGTTCAAGCCGGTTTTTGTAGTTTATCATAATTCACTTGGAAAGGGGATTTGGTCCATCGAAAATCAACGTGTTACCGGAATGTTTTTTGATTAAATTGGTTTGCTCTGCTTTGCTCATTGGTGAATATTCTTGCATTGCTTGAATAAAGGATGGCAGTAGTTTAATATCACCTGCTGAAACCACCGCACTCACACCGCTTTGTGATAAGGCAAAGCGAACGCAATCAGTAATATCGCTTTGTTGGTCGTATGGTTCGTACCATGGTGAATATATTTTTTCTTGATCTCCCCACGGTTCTTTAGCGATCGATTTGATGATCATGACACCTAGGTCCCGTTGTGTGGCAATCTCGATTAATTTCAAGGCTTCTCTTTGATAATCAGAATCTGCCATTAGGCGCGGGTTTAGTGGGAACATGATCGTATCAAGATCCATTCTTTCTAGTGCAGCAATCTGCATAGCAGGCGCGAACATACCATGTCCTGTAATTCCTAACCAGCGTACCAAACCTTGTCGTTTTGCTTCATAAAGAGTTTCTGCAGCACCACCAGGAGCAAGAATCTTTTCCAATTCTTGCATCGTTGTAACAGCATGAAACTGATAGAGATCAATAATATCCGTATGTAATAATTCAAGCGAAGTCTCCAAATCTCCCCATGCATCATTTTTATCACGTCCTAAAGTTTTGCATCCCAGAAATAATTCCTTTCGATGTGCACCGATCCATTCACCACATACATTCTGCGCATTTCCATATTGAGGAGCGATGTCAATATGATTGATACCATTTTTAAGCGCGTACCGAAGTGTATTTTCGGCTTCTTTTTGGTCGCTATCCCAAAATGCAGCGGTTCCTAAAATGATCTTTGAACTTATATTACCAGTACGTCCTAACCTTTCCAGTTGCATAATTTACCTCCGATTAGAAATATCATTTCCTTATTAAACAAAGCGAAAATTACAGTTACGGTTTTGATACTCATGAATGTGCTTTACTAATTTTTCAGCTTTCTGAATATGGATATTTTGCTTGGTCTTTTTGATGGTATCTATAGCATATCATATCATTAGAGCTTGCAAACCATTTCTATTGTTGTTATGATTAATAAATCCATTCCAGTGGATATTTTTCTTATTCTTTCTTTAATCAAAGGACGTATCGTATGGACCTGATAATAGAAATCCAGGCTGCAAAAAACAACCCCGAAAGGTTGGAAGAGTTATATCAAAACGCAATACAAGAAAGAAACGTTGAATCATTTCATTCCGCCCTTTTGACTTGTTATGAAAAGACACCAGATAACCTTTTATTTGCTGCTTGGTTTTACCGCATCCGACAAGTAAAAGAAACGGCAGAGAAACCTCAGCGTTTTGTTAACTGGTGGTTAGCGGTTCCTTTAAGCTTCTTGACTGGATTAATCTTTTGGGCGCTTTCCGATTTTAAGTCGCTTATGTTTCTGGATCATCTTCCTTATCTTTTACTATTGTGGTCACCCATTGCTACACTGAGTACCTTGGTTTTTATTACGGTTTCGGGGAAGAAAAGTCGGTTTCGAGCTGTAATTTTGGGAATGAGTTTAATCGCTTTATTCGTTTATATTTTATTACTCGCACCTGGATTAAATATATCCTGGAAGATCAACCATTATATAGATCTGGCTGCTATCCATATCCCTCTTTTGTGTTGGGGTGTCATAGGTATTTCGGTTTTAGGATTTAGATCTAGCAAGGAAGATCGGTTTACTTTCTTAATTAAATCCATTGAAGTAATGATCACAGCCGGGTTGTATTTAATCGCAGGCTCAGTGCTTGGTAGTATCACGATTGGTATGTTTGAGGCGTTGAGCATTTCCTTGCCTGATATTTGGTTGCGTTTGATTGGATTTGGTGGGTTTGGTCTGCTTCCAGTGATGGCTGTGACGAGTGTTTTTGATCCCTCTTTAGCTCCATCAGAACAAGATTTTAGTCAAGGGTTGAGTAAGTTTATTGCCACTATGATGCGTTTGCTACTGCCGCTTACCTTGGGAGTGCTTGTAGTTTATTTATTTGTGATCCCATTCAATTTTATGGAGCCTTTCAAGAATCGCGATGTTCTCATTGTTTATAATCTAATGCTTTTTTCGATTATGGGTTTATTGTTGGGCGCCACTCCAGTTCACTTAGATGATTTGTCTCCTCAGCTCAAGAAATGGTTGCGAATTGGTATTGTCACAGTGGCATCTCTAGCGGTATTGATCAGCGTTTATGCCCTTTCAGCAACAGTCTACCGTACAATTGATGGGGGTTGGACGATTAACCGCCTGACGATTATTGGATGGAACAGTATTAATATAAGCGTTCTGTTTTGGATGATATTAAAACAAATCAAAGTCGAATCTGATAAATGGATTGAAGCGATGCAAACAGTTTACAGCTTGGCAACTACTGCTTATCTAGTGTGGGGATTGATCTTGATCATCTTCGTACCGATACTCTTTCGATGACCAGGTAGATAGGCATATTTGGTCTGTCAATTCGTTGAATCTGTAATGACAGTTGACATCCGTGCTTGGATAAGGTTATCCAATTGACACCATAGAGCAATCGATATAAAATGATTTGATTGTTTAGACCGACGGTCGGTCGGTGAGAGTGATTTTATGTCAAGAAATGTCAAAGTCTATGATGTACGACGTAATGAGATTCTGCAAGTAGCACAGCGCTTGTTCTACTCTCAGGGATATGAGTCTACTTCTGTGCAGAATATTATTGACATTGTTGGTATTGCTAAGGGTACCTTTTACCATTATTTCAACTCTAAACAAGCCTTACTCGAAGAATTGATAGCTTTAATGGTAGAAGCGATCATGAATACATTGGAAACAATGATCGCAGATCAAAATATGGATGCTATCCATAAGTTAAATCATTTCTTTAGTGATTCGCAAGCTGTAAAATTCGAGAAGATACAAGTAATACATACTTTGTTGCAAGTTCTATACACTGATGAAAATGCGTTTATGCGAGAAAAGTTTAAAATTGAATCGATGAGAATGATGACACCTTTGCTTACAAGAATAATACAGCAGGGAAAAGAAGAAGGTAGTTTCACTTGCGAATTCCCAAATGAATTTGCTGAAATATTGATGTATATAAGTCAAGGTTTCTCGGAAAATCTAGTTCAATTAATTTTAGAAAAGAATACAGATAGTCAGTTATACGAACTGGTTTTACGTAAGACCGTAGCTTACGAGCGAGCTATTGAGCAACTTCTAAATGCGTCTCCAGGTTCGATATATATTCTCTCACCAGATCAGATCAAGAAATGGTTGGCGATCTCTATGAACCAAAATACTAATTTGGAAGAATTTGAATAGGAAATGACAACATGAGAAGAATTATCCAAATTGCGTGGCGAAATGTGTGGCGGAACTGGCGACGCACAGCCATCGCATCGGTCGCGATTGTGCTGGGCTTGATCCTGCTGATCTTTTTGGGTGGCTTGTATGGCGGATATGATGAAGCGGTTTTCGCCAATGCCGTTCGTTTATATGGCGGGAATATCCAGATCCATGCGCTGGGATTCCGCGACAAATCGGATCGAATGCCGTTGATCCCCCTGAAGAACGCAGACCAGTTGGTGCAGAGCGTTATGGCGCATCCCGAAGTGCTACTGGCTTCCCAGCGCATCAACACCAGCGGCATGATTATTGATGGCGGCGAGATTTACCCCCTGACCATCACCGGTATCCAACCCTCTATGGAAGCGACAATCAGCCTGATTGCTGAAAATATCATTGCAGGGCGTTTCTTAGTGGATGATGATCAGGATTTCATGGTGATCGGTAGAGGTCTGGCTGAAGAGTTAGGTGTAGGCGTCGGCGACAGGCTAACCCTGGCTGGCAAGCGCAAGAATGAATCCATTCGCCAGCGCACGATGACGGTCGCTGGTGTTTTTGATCTGGGATTGAAGGATGCTGAAAAGGGTATGCTCTTTATCAGCCTGGAGGAAGCGCGCAGCTTGTTCAACCTGCGTGACCAAGCCACGGAAGTGACTATCTCATTAACTGGAATTGGGATGGAAGACAAGATAATTGACGATCTGCAAGCCAGCTTACCGGGTTATGAGGTCGATTCCTGGCTGACACTCAACCCTGAACTACGTCAGGTTTTGGATATGGGCGACCAGATGACGGCCTTCTTAGGGTTGATTGTTGTCATGATCGCCTGTATCGGCATCTTGAATTTGATGATGATGGCGGTTTTCGAGCGCACGCGCGAGATGGGTGTGCTGGCGGCTCTGGGCATGAAAGGTCGCCAAGTGATGGGTTTGTTTCTGTTGGAAGGCGCCCTGATTGGTGCGGTCGGAGCAGCAGTGGGCTGCACCCTGGGTTGGCTGCTGATGCTGACCTTTAATGCCACCGGCGGTATAGATATGTCTGAATACACGGATATGGGAGAAATTTATGCCTTAATGGGTGATGCATTTTATGCAACCATCGAACCTTTGAGGATCTTTCAATATGGATTTCTGATTATCTTTATGGCAGTCCTAGCCTCCCTGCTGCCTGCTTGGCAGGCAGCGCGCCAGGAACCCGCCGAGTCACTGCATCAGCTTTAAAAAGGAGATCATAGAATGGCATTCGGAAAAATATGGGTGATTGCATTTCGAGACTTGGGGCGCAACCGACGTCGATCTGGTCTGACTATACTGGCGGTGGCGCTGGGGCTAGCTCTGTTGATTTTGATAAGTGGTTTGGTTGCCGGGATATTTGACAGCATCATCGCTAACAGCATCCAGTTGAACAGTGGTCATGTGCAGGTGCGCGCTGAAAGTTTTGTATTTGAAAGGCCATCTTTGGAATGGCAGGACCTGTTGGAAGATAGCGATGAGTTGCTGCAAAAGGCTGTCAATACCCCGGGCGTAAAAGCTGCTGCGCCGGTATTGTGGTCGAGTGGTTTTGTAGACACATCTGATGAAATGTTCGCTGTCAGCGTAACTGGCATCGATCCGAAATCGAGTTTTCATGACCCGATCCGCGAGAATATAATTGCCGGCAATTATCTGAGTATTGATGACCGAGACGGGGTCTTGATTGGAAGGAAGCTGGCGGAAGAATTGGGTCTTGGAGCTGGCTCAAAGATCAGCCTATTAGTTGGCACTTCGGATGGCGAGACCGATGTGGATATCTTCACCGTGCGGGGGGTCTTCTCAACGGGTATCGTGTTATATGACCGGGGCGTATATATGCCGCTGCCTAAAGCGCAAGCCATCACTAAAGTCGGCGATCGGATCAGCGCATTGATACTGATTACGGATAACGCCAAAATGGCTGACCCTGTCGCGGCTGCGCTGCGCAGTCCGAGTTTAAGCTTGGCGACCTGGAAGGATATGAATGCGTTGATTCTTGGCGCAATGGAACAAGGGATGGCGTTTTATTATCTGATCTATGCCATCATTATCCTGGTGGTAGCAGTGATTATCGCCAATACTTTGCTGATGAGCGTCTTTGAACGCACACGCGAGCTGGGCATCCTGGCTGCGCTGGGTTTGAAAGGTCGCCAAATTATGGGCATGGTTATGCTGGAAGCCGGCGCTATTGCGATCTTAGGATCGATCGGTGGAATTTTGCTCGGATTGCTGGCGGTCTGGTTTTTGTCGACCAATGGGATCCCGATTGGCGATGATGTTGCCAATATGGTGGAGAGCTATGCCTACCCAAGTATGTTTTACGCCAAGTTTGCCCCTGGGGTATTTAGCGGTGTGACCGTGGCGATGTT
>Ga0172371_10000391_pt1 | contig 67035 bp, 47 predicted proteins | sample Lak12m_FD_114543 | JGI IMG/M metagenome (GOLD analysis project Ga0172371, IMG submission 114543) | Freshwater microbial communities from Kabuno Bay, South-Kivu, Congo - kab_022012_12m | ecosystem: Environmental > Aquatic > Freshwater > Lake | place: Democratic Republic of the Congo: South-Kivu... | reverse complement strand
GGCGCTTGTTGGCCAGCTTGTCCTTCTGGATCGCCTGGGCGGACAGGGAATCGCGGAGGTCGGCCAAGCCCGCTTCGGCGGCGGCCAGCTCGACCCGCGCCTTCTCGATCTCGTCGCCGGCCGCGGCCTGCTCGGCTTTCAAGCGGTCGAGCCGCTCGATCCTTTTCTTCAGATAATCGACCTTCGTTTGGAGGGCCGGCATTTGGCCTCGGGCCCGCGCTTCGGCGAGACCGGCCTCGCGCTCGGCGAGAGCCAGCTCCTCCAGGCCGTTGTCGATGCGGCTCGGGTCCAGCCGGCCGAGGATCTCGTCCTTGAGGACTTCTTTCCCGCGGAATCCGCTCCATTCGACGAGGCGGCCTCCACCGACCGGCCGGACATAGCTCACGGTCCCGTCCACGACGCCGGCGGCCGCGAGCGCGTCCGGCGCGGGCCGGCCGCAGCCGCCGGCCAGCCAGGCGATAAAGAGAAGCATGGCCAGCCTCTCTGCGGTTCTCATGACGCCTCCTTTCCGGCTCCGAGGAAAGCCCGGATCTGGACTTTGACGGCCTCCCTCTGGAACTCCGTTTCCTTCCGCATCGAACGGCACTTTTCGAGCTGGGCCATGGCCGCCAGGCAGTCGAGGTTCGACAGTTGTTGCTCCTCGTATTGGCGGGTTTTGAGCCGGAGGTCCTCCGCGGCGAGCTCGATCATCCGCTCGATCGTCGCGGCTTTGGCCGCAAGCCCCGCTTTGACGGCGTAGAGCTTCCGGATCTCCTGCTCGCTCTCGCGGAGGAATTCGGCCCGCGTGTTTTCGAGTTTGCGGCCTTCGATTCCGGCCAGGGCCGCCGCCGTCTCGCTTTTTTTCGCGTCCAGGAGCGGCACGTCGATGTTCAACCCGCCCAGGACGAAGAGGCCCGGCTTGTCGGCGAGAAAATTGACTCCGGGCCGGCCGTAGTGGAGCTGGGCGAAGCTCGACACGCGGGGCTTGGCCGCGCTTGCCGCGAGGAGGCGCAGCGCGTCGGCCTGGGCGAGCTTCTGATCAATATACTTGAGGAACGGGTGGGATGCCTTGACGATCCCCAGCACTGTGTCCACGTCCGGCACGTCCTCCTCCGCTTCCGCTTCGACCTCGTCGGGCGAGAGGCCGCACAGGGCCCGGAACCGAAAGCCGGCTTCGTCGATCTGCCGGTCGAGGTCCAGGATCGAAAGAGCGACCTCTTCGATCTTGGACCGAGTCTCGACGACGTCGCTCTTCCGGATGAGGCCGGCTTCCAGGTAGCTCTCGATCTTCCGCTGATGATGCTCGAGGCTTTGTCTGAAGAGCTCGGCCGCGGCCTTCGTTTCGCGAAAAATCCGGTAACGGAGGAACGAACCCTTGACCTCCGCCGCCAATCGGGCTTCCACGGCGCGGCGCATGTCCTCCTCGGCGAGGCCCGCCAGGTCCTCGGCCTTGGCCGCCTGCTTCAGCGCCCCGCCGGCGAAGATCGAAAAATTCAGCGAGAGCCGGATGTCGAAAATCGCGCGGGGCGCGGTGAAGAGGTGAGAGTCGGCCGGTACGTCCTCGGCCAGGGCGTCTTGGAGCCACGGAACGTCTCCGACCCGGAGATGCGGGCTGTCGGAAGCGTAGGCCAGGCTGCCGCCGAGGTCCAAGGTGTATGTCCGGCGGGCCGTGATCTCGCCTCGCCTCAAGCGCGAGGCTTCCGCGCCGAGTTGCTGGTCGAGCACTTCCCGGCTCATCTCCAGGGCTTTGCCCACGGCTTCCTTGAGCCGGACGTTCGCCCGGGCCCAGGGATTTGCGACCGAGAGGAGGAAGAGGACGAGGCAAGCGATTCTTTTAATCATGGCGGCCTTCCTTTTTCGGGGGCGGTCATCAGAAATGCTTTTTGAACAGCCATTTTCCGAGGGGCGTCCTTTTTTCGATGGCCTGTTCCGGACAGACTTCCATACAGCAGTAGCACCGGATGCATTTTTTCGGGTCGAACTCCGGGATCGCCGCGGCTCCCCGAGCCTTCATCGTGATGGCTTTGGGCCGGGGCGGGCAGATGTCGAAACAGCTCCGGCACGACGTGCAGGCGGACCGGTCGACGGTCAACCGGGCGCCCGTGCCGGTCAGCCAGCCGTAGAGGACCCGGTGGGCCGCGAAAATATAGCCTTGGTTCCGGGGGAGCCGGGAAAACGTCGAGGGCTTCTTGAACTTCGGGATTTTCTGGAGGATTCCGACGACCGAGATGCCGGAGACGTCCGGCTCGCCGAGCCCCCGGCGATAGGCCTCTTGGAGGAGCAGGACCTTGGACCGGTCCATCCCCATCATTTCGGCCATGACCGTGTCCACGTCGACCGCGTTTTCGGAAGCGATGATCCGGCCTATGTCAGGCCGAAGGGCCTTTCCGGCAGGGCCGTTGCCTTCCATGCCTACGACGGCGTCCATGATGACGAAATCCGGCGGCCGGACCGAGTAGACGTCGATGAGGACTTCGGCAAACGCCTTGGGCGTCGGGGCCGCCCGATGGGCCGCGGGCTTGTCGCCGCCGGCCACGAATCCGAAGCTGTTCTTGATCGCCCCCGAGATCTGTGTCAGCTGGTGCGTCTTGAATTTCGGCAGGGAGACGATGACATCGGCGTCCAGGACGGCCTTGGACATGGAAACACTTTTCAAAAAACGGGAGCGGGGCAGAGGGACGTTCGTCCGCTCGAGCCCGATGTTCTTGTAGCAGTCGGGCGCGGCATCCAGAATGCCGGAGGCTTTAAACGAGGCTTCGTTCAGCCCATAACCGAGGCGGCCGGGATTGTCGCCGACGATGACGTCCGCCCCTCGGCGGGCTAGGGATTCGACGACGGACTTGACCAGGGCCGGATGCGTCGTGCAATGTTGTTCCGCGGTGGTGCCTCCGAGGACATTCGGCTTGACCAGGACCTTTTTATTCGCCCAATCTCGCGGGAAGGCGTCCAGCGCGCTCTCGACCGCCGCTCCGACGGTTTCGTAGGATGCCTCCAGAATGAGGACCTTGGAGTATTTTTTGCCGAGCACCGAGTATGTCGCGATCCACTCCGCCATGTCTTCGGCCAGCGGAATATCTGGTTCGAACGTCAGCGCGTGGGATGTCCGCGGATAGGTTTTGGAAGCGACTTTCGTTCCATCTCCGGAGGAATCAAGGGATTTGAGAAGGCGCGCGGTTGCTTCCTTGTCGACGATGCGGTCCTCCTCGGCGAAGAAGGCCAGGGCGGGAACCGCGAGAGACTTCCCGCTCCGCGCGATCGTCCGATCCATCCTCCTTATTACGAGGAATTCGGCGGCCGGTATCCGGGTCCGCCGAGCCGGGTCGGAGCGGATGAAATCCAGGGCCGCCGGATTGTTGGTGAATAGCCGGGGATCCGAAACGGGGGACCGAAGAGACGGCCCGCGCCGCCGCAAAGCGGCCGATCCGGCGATGATTTTTTGGGGCCAGCGGAGGTCGGACTTGGTCTTCAGTCCCGGCGAGACCAGGAGGAGAGAACGCACGTTTCCGGGATGGCCGAGGGCGAAAGCGACGGCCAGCTTGGCCCCCAGACAAAGGCCGGCCAGATGGACGGGAGCGCCGGCGCGCTCGCTTGCGGCAAAGCGAACCGCGGATTCGATATCGGAGAGCCAGGCGCGCAGGCTCGCGGGCAGCGACGCGTTCAGTCCCGAGCCCCGCCTGTCCAGGGCGTAGACCGCGATTCCCATCGCGGCCAGCTCGTCGGCCGGGCCGGCAAACCAGCCGTGATGGCTCTCCAGACCATTCAAAAAGATCAGGGCGGCTGAGGCCTTATCCGCGTTCCAGACCGCCAGGCGGATTTCTTCTCCGGTCGCGCTCTTGATGTGAGTGATGTCCATCTTCGTCAGTACACGATTCTGAACGCGGATCTCCCGAGGCGGGCGACGGTTTTCTCGTCGACATCCGCGCCCAAGCCGAAGCCGGAGCTCGTTCCGTTTGCGGAACGGATGCTCCGCGCCCGGTTCCGGCCCCTTCGGACTAGATCTTTTTTGAGGAGGAAGCGGCTGAACGAGGGCTCGACTCCGGCCGCGGGCGGCGCGACGGCCAGGAAATGCCGGCGGGCCGCGTCGAGAAGGCCCGATTCTCCGACCATGGCTCCGACGTAAATGCGGATTCCCCGCTCCGCCGCCAGCCGGGCGATCTCTAGGGAGGGAAACAATCCGCCGTTCTTCGAGATCCTGATATTAAAACCTCCGCACAAGCGCTCCAGGGCTGCTTTCCGCGCATCGTCGATGGTCAGGAGCGACTCGTCGAGGACGATGGCTTCGGGCCCGACCGCGGCGGCGAGGCGGCGCAAGCCGTCCCAATCAGCCCCGGCCAGAGGCTGTTCCACGGAATCCACGCCCTGACGCCGTAGGATTCGAATGCGCTCTTCGGCTTCGCCCGTCTTCCAAGCGCCATTGGCGTCGGCCCGAAGGAACAACCGCTTCGGGCCGGGCCGACCGATTCGCTTCAGGATGAATCGGAAGCGCCGCTCGTCGTCGGGAAAGCCGACTTTCAGCTTGAAGTCATGAATGCCGGCCGCGCGGAAGGCCCGGAACAGCCAGCGGACCTTGGCCCGGCCGCCGGCGGGCAGGACCGCCGTCGGCGGCGGAGGTTCCGGCGGAGGCGCCGCGGAACGAAAAACCGCCGCGGCCGTCGCCGGCCGGCGGAACATCCGGCCGTAAGCGTCGAGGATGGCGAGCTCCACGGCGCAGCGCGCGGCGTTGAAGACGCAGCCGTCGCGCGAGGGCGTGGGAAGGCCGGCCGCTTCCGCCGCAGCCCGGTCGAAGTCCCCCGGGTCCCAGGAACCGAGCCCCGGCGCAAAGAACTCCTCGACCGCCCGGGCCGAGCTCTCGGCGGATTCTCCGGTAACATAAGGCCGCGGAACTCCCTCGCCCCAGCCGACCGTGCCGTCGGCGAGGGTGACCCTCGTCAGTAGCGATGTCGATTCCTCTCGAGCCGCGGCCCGGTGCTCGAAGCGGATGCGGAAGGGGAGGGGGACGAGAAAAAGCTCGAGGGACGCGACCTTCATGAAGCTCCGTGATTGACGGCCTCAGGATACCCAATGGCCCTGAAAATTACAAGACAACCGGCTTCAGGATGGACCGAGCGCCCGCGCTTCGAGCCAGGCGCGCTCCTCCGGCCGGGAGAGGAGGTATCTCGGCTTGAATTGAGCGTCGCTCTCGCCGAGGACGAGGAACGCGCGGCGGAACTCGGCGAAGCTCTCCGGCCGCACCGCGACGGTCCGAAGAGGGGCCAATCGGCCCGACGCGCGCTTGGACTCATACTCGCAATTGGCTCTTCGCAGCTCTTCGTCCAAACGGCGGGCGATGTCGTCCGCTTCCGGGAGAGCCGGGGCCGCGGAGCGCCGCCTCTCCAGGAACAGGACATAGCGCGGGGGCATCTCCTCGCGGACGGCCAGGGCGAATTCGACATCGCCGAGGTCCCGGGCTTTGCGGAGATTCTGCATGGCCCGGAGGAATTGGCTCTCGGTCACTTTTTCTCCCGTGACGGACAGCGTGCCCCCGGTCTTGTGGAGGAACCGGATGAGCGGCGTCCTTTTATAGAATGATTCGACCTCGATGATATCCTCCATGTCGTATCGATACAGGCCGCCGGATTGGGTCACGATCAGCCGGTATCTTCCTCCGGCCTCGAGCTCGGCGGCGAGGCGCGTCTCCCCCGAACTCGATCCGTCTTCCTCGAACTCGAAGAAATGCCCGGCGACGTTGAGCGCGCCGGCCGCGGTGTCGTTGGCCATGGGGATGGCGAAGAATCCCTCCGAAGCCCGGTATCCTACGTCGCGCAGCGGGAGATCCCGGGTGTAGCGCCGCATCTCGGAAAGATAGAAGGACAGAGTCCCTCCCAGCCAACACTGGACGATCCTGAGGCCGGGCCAAATCTTCCGGGGATCGAGGGGATTTTCGCCGAAGGCGGCTTCCAGCCGGGCGGCCGCCTTCCGGTCCGGCTTCAGCCTCGACCTGAGGTCCCCAAGGAAATCCTGTCCGAGGTTTGCCGCAAGACGAGGCGAGATTCCGCCTTCTCGGGTTTCGCGGACGAGCGCCTCGCCCTCGCCCTGGATATGCTTGAAAAAGAAGGCGATCGTCGAAGGATTAGCCGAGTTGATGCTCCCCAGGTTTTGTCTCACGGCCAAGCGCGCGGCGAGGTGATTCTTGAGAGCCGGATCCCCGATCCTCGAAACGAAAGCGGGCAGCGCCCCGCGGCGGGCGAGGATGGCCGAAAGGAGCGGCGAGATTTTTCTGTTCTGGCGGCCGAAAATCGTTCCGGCGATGGATCCGTAAGGAACCCCCGATTCCGTGACTCCGTCGAAGGCCGGCGGGGCGAGGTACAGAAATTTTCCTTCCCCGATCCGGCTGTCGTCCCGGATTGTCAGGGCCAGCCAGTAAAACTGGGCGTCGGCCAGCTCTTTTTCCAAAGTCCGGTTGACGGGGATGAATTTCCGGGGACCGGTCGAACCGCTGGTGACGGCGAAGAAGACGGGGTCATCCGCCGTCAGGACGTTCTTTTCCCCCTCGAGGGCGCGGTGGACGTAGGGCGACAGCGCGTCGTAGTTCGTGACCCGGATCCGGCGCCTGAATTCGGCGGCGGAGCGGATGGAGGCGAAGCCGCGTTCCCTGCCAAAGACGCTCTCGTCATTCCGCCGGAGGATGTCCAGGAGCTTCTGCTCCTGGATTCGGCGCGGGTCGGCGAAGGCATCCTCCATCGCCTGAAAGCGGCCCCGGAAGCGGCGGCGAAAATAGTGAAACCACCACTCTTGATGAATGAACCGGACTCCCGATCCGGCTTTGTCTCCTTCGAGACAGTCCGGCTGACGAATGACCGATCTGCGGAAGAAACTCCGTTCCGTCCGCCGTTTGAAGCGGACGGAACGGAGTTCACCGGCGATTAGAGCTGGATCCCGAAGATGATGTTGATGGAGTTCGGCTTGGCCGTGGAGGTTCCGCCGCCCGTATTTTTGGCCATGTTCGACAGGCCGAGATTGTAGGTGAGCTGGACGAATCCTTTGAGGCCGCCGAGATTCATCTCGTACCCGGCGCCGAGGAGAACACCGAAGAGGAGCGTGTTCACGTTCGCCGTATCGATGGAAAGCTCACCCGAGTCGCCGCCGGGGAACGACCAGCTCGTCTTGGGGGACATGAGAAAGCCGACGTAGGGGCCGGCGGTGACGAAAGGACCGTTGAATGCGTACTTGATGCCGAGCCGGAGCGCCAAGGCGTTGCCGATATAAGACTGTTTATAGGAACCGGAGGCGTCGCTATAGGTGAAATTGCAGCCGCCCGTCGAAAAGAGAGCGGCTCCGGTGGCATAGAGGTCTTTGCCGACCGGCATCTCGTATCCCACGCCCGCGGCCAGTCCGAACCGCATTTTCTTCTTCCATGGGTCGACGGATTCGGAGAAGGCGATATTGGAAAAGACCGGGCCGGCCATGACGACGAATTTTCCGGCCGACGCGCCTCCGCCGGCGGCCCGCGGGGCGGCATACGAGGGCGCGGCGGCTCCTCTCTGCGGGGCGGGCGCGGCCGCGGCTCCGCCCGCGCCGCCGCCGACTTCCTCGACGACGTCGGCGTTGATGAATCCGGTCACGGTCCTGCCGGTCGCGTCGGTGACCGCGACCTCATACCAGTTGCCGGACTTCTTGATGACTTCGAAGAACGTGCCTTGGGCGGCCCGGCTGATGACGGCCGATGTCGCGTCAGGCTGCTGACGGATATTGGCGGACGTGACCTTGACCTTGATGATGGCGGCGTCGGCGAACGCGGCCGTCGCCAGAAAAACCATGACGACGAATACGGCCAGGATTGTTTTTTTCATCGGGCCTCCTTTGCTTTCCAATCTTATTGTGTTACCGGACGTCTGTCAAGTCTCGGCTCCGGCCGTCGGTTTCCTCCCGCGCCGGCCGTCTCGGTTAGGGTTCGAAGGGATAGCCGTGGACTTCCATATACGACCGGCCGCGCTCAGTTATGCGGCGGCGCAAGGCCGGATCCGGATTCCAGGTCCGGCCCCCGATTTGGGGATGCCGCGCGAGATAGCTCGTGATGAGGGGGGCCGCGTCTTCGAATCTCCCCAGACCGAGGCGGGCGTAAACTTCCTTGAGACAAGGCAGGGGGTCGGCCGTCAAATCCTCGAAGCGAATCCGTACGAAGCGGCCGTCGGGGACCGAGGGCCCGGCGGATTCCGCCAGTTCATGAAAAAGCCCGAACGTGCGGAAGACATCTTCCTCGAGGCCGGAAAAGTCCGGCCATTGCAGCGCCTGAGATCCATAGAGAGCTTTCCAAAGGCAGATCGTCGAGGGGATGACGTCGTAGGGACTTCGCACCATATAAATGAATCGCGAGCCGGGGAACATCTCGCTCAGCGCCTTGATCCGGCAGGTGTGGGGAGGAGACTTCAGCAGAAGCCATCCTCCGCGCCGGGCCAATAAGCGGGTCAAAAAGCGCCGGAACGTTTGTTGCCAGCGGTCGAGTTCCCCGGGCGGCAAGTCCTCCAACCGCCAGGAATCCGGGAAAGGCCTGGGGTCGTTTGGATAAGCCAGCTTGAGATAGGGCGATGCCGCGCCCAGCAGGGCGAGGGCGAATTCGTCTTCCTGCGGCGAATCGTTCGAAAGGGGCATCTCGTCCGCGGGCCGCCGTTCGGGGATGCTGCGGCGCATGATCCAGCGTTCGATGCGCGCGCGCAGAAAAATGTGAGAGGGATTCAAGCATTCATGGGTCGCGGGCGCCCTGAAGCGGTTATCCAAGCCAAGGAGAATGTGCATCAAGGTCGTCCCCGTCCGCCAGTGGCCGATGATGAAGACCGGAGGCGGTTCGACCCGGGCGGAGGCGATCCGGCGCCTGAAGAACACGTCCTCGAGGCCCGAGACGAGGGTATGATAGCCGGCGGTCAAGGAGTAGCCCATGACTTCGGAAAGGCCGCGTTTCTCGAGGGAAAAAGGGTAACGGGCGAGCAGTCTTCGCCACGAGGAGAGAGTGCAGCCGGCCCAGATCTTCCGCACGTCAGGCGTCGCCGGCGGCCGGCCCTCCGTCCGACTCTCCGCTTTCGCAAAGCGCCTCGTTCAGCTGTTCGGCCAGGACCTCCACGAGCGGAGGCTGCATCAGGTCGAAATGGCGGCCCGTCAAGCAGCGGACGGTGGCCGAAGCGGCCGTCAGAACCTTCCATCCGGTTTCGCTCCGGGCGGGGATCGCCGGATTCGATCCTTGGCTCCAACAGACGAGAGGCGCTTTGATCTTTTGAGGCCGGAAGCCTTCCAGGAAAGACATATGCCGGACATAGACCGTGATGTAGTCATTGAGCCGTTTTAGGTCGATGCCGTCGTTCAGGAGCTTCTGTTCGACAATCCAGCTCAGGACGTGTTGAACGCGCTCCCGGCCGGTTAAGGTCCGCAAGGAGGAAGCCAGTTTCTCGATCTGCCTGCCGACGGCCGTCGCGTCCATCGGGCGTAGCACGCGGAGCTCACGGGAGAAGAGTTCGTACATTTCGGCGATATGCCGGCCGAGCAGAGCGGCTTTCGACGTGCGACGATCGACCCATTCCAGTCGCGAATCCGCCAGGCCGACGAGGGCCACCCGGCGGCTTCTCCGCTCCAGGGCATGAGCCGCGGTCAGGGCCAGGAATCCGCCGAACGAAAATCCGAAAAGGCGGAACGGCCCCCGCGGAAAGCGGCGGTCGAGCAGGGCGGCATAATCTTCGGCCATCGACTCGAGGGATTCGTATCCGTCGGACCCTCCGTTCATTTCGGGCGATTGGATCCCATAGAGAGGCAGGTCCTTTGGCAATCGCTTCATCAAATTCTGGTAGATGGTGACCAGGCCGTAGGCGGGATGAAAACAGACGAGGGGAAGCCGCGGCCCCCCTTCCCGGAGAGGAACAAGGCAGCCGTCGGCGCGGCCCCGAGCCGTCGGGCTGGATGCGCCGGCCGCCCCTTCATTCGCACCCGGAGCGGCGCCCGTCAGCATCTCCAGTATGGATGCGGCCATTCCGGCTACCGTTGTCGCGGCCGTGAACCGGCCGGGGGGAAGAGAAATCCCGAATTGCTTTTCAAGGCGCAGGCCGAGCTCGACGGCCATCAGGGAATCGAGGCCGAGGTCGGCGAGCGGCCGGTCGACATCCACCTTGTCGGCATTGAGACGGATGACCTGGGCCGCCTGTTCCCGGATGTGCCGGGAAACGAGGCCCGCCCTCCGATCCGGGGCGGCCGAAAGGATCCACTCCCGGATGTCCCATCCTTCCGCGGCCTCATCTCGGCTGCCGCGCGCGGCGAGGTCCTCGTAGCGCGGCGAGGGACGGGTGAGCGAGGCGGCCGCCCATTTGGACCAATCGATGTCCGCGACGCAGACCTGGACGGCATTTCCCTCCAGAAGGAGGCTCAAAGCGTCCATGGCCCGAGCCGGTGGAATGGCGGAGAGGCCCAGTCCGGCCAGATGTTCTTGAACCCCTTTTTGGCGCGCGGCAAAACCCGTATCGCCGATGAGGCCCCAGTTCACGGTCAGGGCCGATAGGCCGGCCGCCCGGCGGTAATGGGCTAGAGCGTCCATAAAAGCGTTGGCCGCGGCGTAGTTTCCCTGGCCCGGATTGCCGACCAGCGAGGAGACCGACGAGAACATGACGAAGAAATCGAGCCGGCAGTCGAGAGACAATTCGTGGAGATTCCACGTGCCTTGGACCTTGGGTTCCATGACTCGTTTCAGGCGCTTCGCGTCGAGGGACATGACCAGCCCGTCGTCGTACACCGCGGCCGCCTGGACGATTCCCCGGAGCGGAGGCAGGCTCCTTTTTATGCGGCGGAAGGCTTGGCTCACTTGGCCGCGGTCGGCGATATCGACCTTCCAGACGCTCACCCCGGTCCCCAGCCTTCTGAGACGGGCGATGCCGGCCTTCGCTTCGTCGGACGAAGCACCCCGGCGGCCGATCAGAACGAGATGCCGGGCGCCGTTTCGGGCCAGCCATTCGGCCGCGGCCAGGCCGAACCCGCTCAAGCCTCCGGCGACAAGGTAGCTTGCGCCGGACGAGCGGAGGCGAAGGCGCGGCTCCTTCGCCGGAAGCGGCTTGACCCGCCCCGACGTCATCGAAACGACGATCTTGCCGACATGCCGCGCCTGGGCCATCTCGCGGAAAGCGGCGGCGATTTGATCGGAGGGAAATACCCGGTGCGGCAAGGGCCGGAGGAGACCTTTTTCGAGAAGATCGCGCAGCCGTTTTAGCCGCAAGGCGACCCAATCCGGCCTATCGCGTACAACCTGGGCCAGGTCGATGGCGTGGAAGGCGGCGTTGTTCCGCAGCGGGCGAAGCCCGATGCGGCTATTCTGGTAGATGTCCCGTTTGCCGATCTCGAGGAACCGGCCGTAGGGGGCGAGGATCGAGAGCCCCTGGGCGATGGCCTCGCCGGCCAGTGAATTCAAGACGACATCCACTCCCCGGCCGGCCGTCAAGCGCCGGATGTCATCGGCGAAGGCGGGCGAGCGCGAATCGAGGACGTGGGGGACGCCCCAGCCGCGGAGCAGGTCGCGCTTCTCCGGATTGCCGGCCGAGGCGAAGACCTCGGCCCCGGCGATCTGGGCGATCTGGACGGCGGCCAGACCGACCCCGCCGGAGGCGGCTTGAATGAGCACCCGCTCCCCCCGCCGCAGTCGTCCGATATGATTGAGGGCATAATCCGCCGTCAGAAAAGCGACCGGCACCGTGACCGCTTCCTCGAGCGTCAGTCCGCGCGGTTTGGGCGTCACCCGCTCGGCCGGCACGGTCAGGCGGGACGCGAAGCAGCCCGGGCTCAAAACGACGGCTTCGATCCCGGCGCGCAACTCCCGCACTCCTTCGCCGACCGCCGTGACCCAGCCGGCGCACTCATCGCCCAACAAGCGGTCCTCATCCGTTTCCGAAGGATACAAGCGGAGCGCCTTGAGCACGTCGCGAAAGTTGAGGGCGGCGGCCTCGATTTCGACCTCGACTTCGCCGCGCCCGGGCTTGCGGGTCGGCATGGCGCGGAACGCCAGGCGATCCAGGGTGCCCGCGCCCCCGGCGTCCAATCGAAACGGCCGCCGCTTCAGGCCGGAAAACTCCCCCATTCTCGCGCGCCCGGCCGCCGTTTTAACCAGCCGTGCGGCCAGGCGCTCCCCATCCCGAAGCGCGACTTCGTCTTCGTCGCTGGCGGACAGCACCTCTTCGAGAAGGGCCCGTTCGTCGGCCTCGGTCGGGTCGGGACTGAGGTCGATCAACCGGCAGCGGATAGAGCGCTGCTCATTTGCCAGGACCCGGCCCAAACCCCACAGCGGGGATTGTTCGACGCTGATCCTCTGGCCGGGGAGCGCGGGCTGGGCTCCGTTCGTCACCAGCCAGAGCATAGCCGGCTCGGACGGTCGGCGTCTCGCCAGCGCTTGGACGAGATGCAGGACGCTGAGACAGCCGAGTTTTTCCGCTCGCTCCAACCGGGAGATATCCGCTTCGGCGCCGGACTCGAAGCTTATGGACCAGCCATGGACGAAACGGACCGGCGGGGCACACACGCCCGTTTCCAGGTCCTTCATCAGCCGGTCCATGTCGGCAGGCTCGCCGGCTCGCATCTCATAGTGATCCGGCCCGTTCGACCGGTATCCGGTTCCCGGATTGACGAGCACAACGCGGTCTCCGTGGTCGCGCAGACGGCGGGCGAGGCCCGAAGCCGGGCCGTCTCCGGCGGAAAACACGACCCAGGCCGTCGGGGCGGATTCGTCCGTCTTTTCCCGGGCGGGATCCCGGACTCCATCCGCGGCAGATTGGGCCAGGAATACCGAATGTTTCAATCCGGCCGCTTCGGGCGACCGTCGCCCTGACATCGGGATATCCGCGGCGTCGAGAAAGCCCGCCTCTTCGGCTATTGAATCGAGGCGGCCTCGGCCGCGCGCCGAAACGCCGGCCGGCCAAGCTCGGCTCGAAAAATGCGGCCAATCTTCCAGGATGCCGAAGGCCAGGCCGGCCCACGGGCCGGGCCGTTCCGAATGCGGCGTAACGAGCAGGCCCCCTCCGACGAGGAGCGAGCGAAGTCGGCCGAGGGCGGGCTGGATGTCCCCGCGCTCCGTCCTCGGGTCCGGGGCAATCACGATGTCGAACGAGCGGGGCTCGAAACCCTGTTCTTCGAGCGGCTTCCCGGGGTCGAGCGTCCGGTATCTGACGAACGGAAAATCGAAAAACTTCTGCTCGGCCCGGGCGAAGCATCCGTCCGATCGGTCGGTAAAGAAATATTCCGTCCTCTCGGAGGGAAGCCGGGGCAAGAGATAGGACGTCAGGCCTCCAGGCCCGGCCCCGATTTCAAGGATCCGGAGCATTCTCGCCGGACCCATTCTCTCGACCGCCGCGGTCACGGCTTCGGCCGTAGCCAGATGCCGATCCCTGAAAATCCAGGAGTCCTGGAGGACGTGTTCGGCCAAAGCCGGCGCCTCAGCGAACACCTCTCCGCTCCGGGGAGAGATCTCCCCCCGCCAAAGCGCGGGCAGACGGCTTCCGACCCGGCGCAAGACGGCCAGTGCTGGATAGGACGAGGGGTGACGGCGGAGAGCGTCGCGCCAACGTCCTTCGGTGTCTCTGCTTGGCCTGGCCCGGCGTACGACCCATTCTTGTCCGCGGCGGGCAAGGATCCCGTTTTCGGCGAGGATCCGGGTCAATTTTTCGGCGATCTCCATCCGGCCGGCCGCCGAGCCCGATCCATTCGAGAAGGAGCGGTCCTGAAAGCGCCGGCCGAGCCGCAGCTCTCCGTGCACGCTGTGGAACGCGTCGCAAAGATATAAGAGCGACAGCCCGTCGAGGTCCGACAGGACGTTCCGAGCATTCTTGCCGGTCCGGGATCGCCCCTGGCGGGAATTTTTCGTCCGGCTCATTCGTGCGCCGATTTCGGCGAACAGCGCTTTTGATGAAATCGCCAGCGGCGCGCGCGGGGTCACGGACAACGGCCGGGGGATCCAAGCGGTTTCGTACAGCCCATCGCCGGCGGCGAGGCCCTTCCCGGGAGCGGCGGCGGAGCGGCAATGGAAACCCTCGATCTCCATCAGAACCGCTCCGGCTTCGTCGAACAATGTGATGTCGCCGACGAGCGCTTCTTCCGACCGGCGGACGAGATGCGCTCGGCACCACAGCGGCCGAACCGGGTCGGCGTAGCAGCGCAATCGTTCGACCCGCACGGGGAGGGCTAGACTCTTCTCTTCGAGATCGTCCGAAAGCGCCGCGGAAAGGACTTGGAGACACGCGTCGAGCAGCGCCGGATGAATGATATAGGAGTGGTTTCGGAACTCGAGCGCATCGGGAATTTCGACGCGGCCGAAGGCCTCTCCCTGGCCCCGCCAAGCGGCCCGGATGCCTTTGAAGAACGGGCCGTAGGCGAGGCCGGCCTCTTCGAAGGATTTGTAAATCGCATTTGGGCTCGTTTCGCCGGGACAGCGTTTCTTGATCTCATCCAAATCGACGGGCGGCGGGAGGGAGCCGCGGAGCGGCCGGAACGTTCCCGTGGAATGCGTCACCCATTCGGCTCCCGGCTGGGCGGCCCGGCTGGAGATCGAGAAAGACGACTCCTGAGGAAGGCAGGAGAGCTGAAGGCATAAGGACTCCTCGTTTTCGGGAAAGGCGAGGACCTTGTGAAAGTCCAATTCCTCCAAGGCGAAGGGGGCCGGCCCCGAGAGAGCCCGGGCGGCTCCGAGAGCCATTTCCACGTACGCCGCGGCCGGCATGACGACGCGGCCTTGAAGCCGATGGTCTTCGAGATAAGGAGGCACGTTGCGGTTGAGCCATGTCTGCCAGGTCGGCTGGGCGGCCTGAAGCCGGAGTTCGAGCAAGGGGTGGGCGGGCGGATTCAGCCGTACCTCGCGGCATCCCTGCGCTTCGCGCCAGTAATCCGCCTGTTGCCAGGCATACGCCGGAAGATGGACCGGCTTCGCCCCGGGAAAAACTCCCTCCCAATCGGTGCGGCAGCCCTCGGCATGGAGGGCGCCCAGCGCAGAGAGCAGGGAGAGACGGTCATTTTGGTCGCGGCGAAGGGAGGCCAGCACCGTTCCCGGGACGGCCCGCTTTTCCAAACACTGGCGGATGTAACCTGAGAGAGCCGGATGCGGCCCGACTTCCAGAAAGATGCGGTGGCCATGGTCTATGAGCGCTTCGATGGCCGGCCCGAAAAGGACGGTCCGTCTAATGTTGTCCCACCAATAGGCCCGCCCGAAATCTCCGGCCTGGGCTTCGCTGCCCCGTACCGTGGAAAATGCCGGGATGACCGGAGGATGCGGAGTCAGTTCCCGCAGCACGGACAGGAACATATCGCGGACCGGGTCCATGTGCCCGCTGTGAAAAGCGTGGCGGACCTGGAGAAAGCGGCCGGAGAGCTCGAGCTTTTCCATCCGCCCGGCAAGGACGTCGAGGGCTTCGGCGTCACCGGAGAGAGTGACCGAACGCGGGCCGTTGACCGCGGCCAGCCAGACCCGGCCGGTATGCGGGGCGATGAGGCGAAGCGCTTCTTCGCGGTCGAGGTCGGCGGCGAGCATGCGGCCCTGCCCGCCCAGGTCCTCCATGCACCGGCCCCGCTCGTAAATGGCATATGCCGCCTCGGGCAGAGTCAATATGCCGGAGGCGCAGGCGGCCGCCGCTTCGCCCACGCTGTGCCCGACCACGGCCGCGGGCTCGATGCCCCAGGACTTCCAGAGCGCGGTCAAAGCCATCTGCAGGGCGAAGATGGCCGGCTGGGCGATCGCCGTATTCGACATGCGCGAGGAAGCTTCGTCCCGCCGCAGCTCGTCGAGCAGCGACCAGGGGCCGAGCTCCCCAAACAGCCGGTCGCATTCTTCGATCGCCCGGAGGAAGACGGGCTCTCGGGCCATCAGGCCGCGGCCCATTCCCCACCATTGCGGCCCCTGTCCGGCGAAGACGAAGACGGGCTTCGGATGTTCTCCTTCGGCCGGAGAACCGGCATGGACGCCAGGCCGGATTTCCTCCTTCAGAAAACCATCGAGCGCGGCGACGAGCTCCCGGCGGCCGGCGGAAGCGACGGCGAGCCGATGCCGATGGTGCGTCCTCCGCGCTCCCGCCGTAAAACAGATGCCGTCCAGAGCATAACCGGATCCTTCGCCGCCGTCGCTCAAGAAATCCCGATAGGCTTTGGCCGTGTCGCGCAGGGCCGCGGTTCCCCGAGCCGAGAGGACGAGGAGCGCCGGTTTTCCGGATTTCCGCTTCTGCGCGGAAACGCAACGCGCTCGGGGAGGTCCTTCTAGGACGGCGTGCGCGTTGGTCCCTCCGAAGCCGAACGAATTGATGCCTGCCCATAGGCCTTCTTCGGGGTGCGGAAACGGCCGGAGCTTCGTCGGGACGTGAACCTTCAGCCGGGTAAAGTCGATGCGCGGATTTGGGTCATGAAAATGCAGGTTGGGCGGGATTTGACCGTGCTTCAGCATCAACGCCAATTTGATCAGCCCGGCGATTCCGGCTCCCGCTTCCAGGTGGCCGATATTCGTCTTGACGGAACCGATGAGGCAGGGATCATCCGCCGGCCGCCCGACGCCCAGCGTCTCGCCCAGCGCCCGGGCCTCGACCGGATCGCCCACGGCCGTGCCCGGGCCGTGCGCTTCGACATACCGGATCCGGCGGGGCTCGACTCGGGCCCGGCCGCAGGCCTCGGCGATGAGCGCCTTTTGAGCGGCCAGGCTCGGAACGGTCAAGCTGCTCGTATGGGCGTCCTGGTTCATCGCGGTCGCCCGGATGACGGCATAGATAGGATCGCCGTCCCGGCGGGCATCCCGGAGAGGCTTGAGAAAGACCACTCCCGCTCCCTCGCCGCGGACGAATCCGTTGGCCGCCGCGTCGAAAGCTTTGCAGCGCCCGTCCGGTGAAAGCATGGACATCCGGCTGAAGGAGATGAAGGTCGTAGCTCCGAGCAGGGCGTTGACCCCTCCGACCAGCGCGGCCCGGCATTCGCCGCTGTTCAGGCTCCGGCAGGCCAGGTGCAGAGCCACCAGCGACGACGAGCAGGCGGTGTCCACCGCGACGCTCGGGCCGGAGAGATTGAAGCAATAAGACAGCCGGTTGGCGGCGATGCTCGAGACTCCGCCGGAGGTCGTGAGGATATCGATGGCGCTGAAGTCGTGGATCGTCGACTGCAGCATCGAATAGTCGTTGGTGGAGATGCCGACGAAGACCCCGACGGGCGAGGGGCTGCCTTCCGGCAGGACGTGCCCCGCGTCCTCCATCGCTTCCCAGGCGGTCTGCAGCAGCAGGCGCTGCTGCGGGTCCATCGACTCGGCTTCGCGGGGTGAAATCGAGAAAAACGCGGGGTCGAACGAAGCGATGTCCTCGACGAAGCCTCCCCAGCGGGAATTGGTCTTGCCGGGGCGGCCCGGAGCCGGGTCATAGTAGGACTCGATATTCCACCGCCCGGGCGGGATTTCGGTAACGGCGTCGACGCCGGCGCAGAGCATCCGCCAGAACGAGGCCGGGTCCTTGGCCCCGCCGGGAAACCGGCAGCCTATTCCCACGATGGCGATCGGGTCCGCTTTCATGTCTTTATGCGCCGCATCCGGATGCCAAAACCTCGGCTCCATAGCCGCAGATCATAGCTTTGCCCGTCGGCACGAAAATACTACTCCATCGCCGGCCTCGAATCCAGAGCGGGAGGAGGACCGGCCGGCCCTGCGGTGAGCAGAAAAAAGGGGCACCCCCTTGGGGGCCGCATCGAAGAGATGCGGCCCCTCGGGCCGTGCCCCTGATGTTATCCCTTGAGGATCTTGGCGACTTCGTCCTTGTCCACGTCCAGCACGTAGGGAATGCCGCTGATCTCGGCCGCGGGCTTGGTCAGAGCCGCGATATCGTCCCTCGTGATGTAGCTCAGGGCGAATTTGCGGTTCCCGGCCATGAGCTGGCGGAGCCCCTGGCTCAGGCGGGCGAAATAGCTGTACACGCCGATCGCGCCCGGAGGGAGCTCGGCGAACTTCTTGCCGTACTTTTTCTTTAGCTCGGGCGCCGTGACGAAGATCTCCTCGATGGAGCTTCCGAACCTCTCGACATAGACCGGGATCTGGCCTTCCTCGATCCGCTTGCCGATCGTCTTGCCGACCATGGCTGCGGCCAGGGGGCTGCGGGCCATATCGACGGCCTTGACATAGGGCGCCCCGAGAGAGAGAGCCTTGAAGATCTGGTCCTCGAAGGTGATTCCGCCGCCGAAGACGATGTCGGGAAGGTACTCGCCCTGCTTGGCCAGCTGATGGGCGTATTGATAGGTCAGCGACCAGATCTCGACGCCGGGGACTCCCCACTCGTTCATCATCCGCCAGGGGCTCATGCCCGTCCCGCCGCCGGCCCCGTCCACGGTCAGCATGTCGATCCTGGCCTTGGAGGAGAATTTGACCGCCCGGGCCAAGTCGGCCGGCCGGTAGGCGCCCGTCTTCAGGAAGACGTACTTGGCTCCGGCCTTGCGGAGCTGCTCAACCCGTTTCATGAAGCTCTCTTCTTCGACCATCCCGAGGCGGGAGTGGCGCTCGAATTCCTTGAAGCTGCCCTTCTCGAAAGCGGCGATGACGTTCGGGTCCTCCGGCTCGGGCAGGACGATGTAGCCGCGTCTCCGGAGCTCCTGGGCTTTCTTGAGGCTCTTGATCTTGACCTCGCCGCCGATGTCCTTGGCCCCCTGGCCCCATTTGAGCTCGACGACCTCGACGCCCAGCTTGCTCAGGGCGTATTCCTGGACGCCCAGCCGGGTGTCCTCGACGTTGGCCTGGACGACGACCGCGCCGTGGCCGTCGTACCATTTCTTGAACGAGCCGACGCGCATCTCCATGTCCGGGCTGCGGACGACCCGGCCGTTCTTGATCTCGGACTCCTCGTCCATGCCGCAGACGTTCTCTCCGACCGTCAGGATCGAGCCCGAGATGGCAGCGCCGACGGCCAGCCCCGCCCAATTCTGCTTGGCGACGTTGGTCGAGCCCATCCCGCCCATGACGAAGGGGACTTTGAGCTTGATCCCCTTGTCCTTGCCGATCGTCTGTTCGATCTTGACTTTTTCGAAGGTCGCCTTGTCGCTGTCCGCCTCGCAGCCGTGGGCGCCGGCGGCGGTACCCATGATGCTGAAGTGGGACAGGTCGTAAGGGTATTCTTTTTCCGCCGCGGCGGTGATGATGCCGAACGGCTGGGGATAGAGGACCTCGGCCGCCCGGTAAGCGGACTTGCCGATCTCGCACATCCCGATGCAGCCGTCGACGCACGTCACGCACATGCCGCTGAAGGGGCTGATCGATCCTTCGGTTCTGTTCTTGGTTAAAGTTGCCGCGCTCCGGTTCAGTCTCGTATACGACATCTTGATGACCTCCTTTGGGTTATCTTTTCAGATTTGGCTTCGGCCATTTATATGGTCGTCCCTATTTCTTTTTTTCCTGGACGCACGTGCCGCAGCGGCCGGCGTCGTACATCCAGCATTGCAGTTCGTCGTATTCCTCGAGGCAGGTCGGCTCCATGGTCAGGCAGGCGTTGCAGATGTCCGTGTCGGCGTCCGGCCCCTGGCAGCGGAGCTGGCAGGCCGGGCAGATGTACATGCACGCGCCGCAGAGCCGGCAGACCTCGGACCGCATGTCGAACGGCGTCGAGATCGTGCGTTTGTTGCCGCGGTTCTGGAAGCCGATCGCCCGGGCGTCCATCTGCTCTTCGCACATCCGGACGCACAGGCCGCAGTAGACGCACTCCTCGTTGCGGGGCTTGAACCTCTGATGGGTCAGGCCGTACTTCGAGGCCAAGTCCTGGAGCCTCTTGGACCCGGGCGCCGTGGAGAGCATGAGCTCGAGCATCATCCGCCGCGTCTTTACGACCCGGGCGGTGTCGGTGTGGACGATGAGGCCTTCTTCGACCGGGTAGGTGCAGGAGGAGACGAGCTTCGCCCGCGGCCCCTCGCCGATCTCGACCAGGCACAGCCGGCACCCGCCGAACTCGGTCAGGCCGTCGTTGTGGCAGAGGGTCGGTATCTCCAGCCCGTAGAAACGGGCGGCCTGGAGAAGGGTCCAACCCTCCTCCGCCTGAATCTCCAATCCGTTCATGATCATCTTGATCATTTTTTGGCTCCAAGAGAATTTTTACCGTCCTCGGTCTCCAGGTCGCAGCGGAGGCAGCGCCGGGCTTCCTTGCAGGCCATGGGCTCGGTCAGGCCCAATTCGACTTCCCGGAAGTTCTTCTTTCGTTTGGCAAGGGAGAGATGGGGCGTCACCGGCCGGCGGACCTTGGCCGCTTCCTCGGGCGTCATCTCGGTCGGCCCGGCATAGACGGAGGGCCGGGTGAGGTGGTAATCGCGCTCCATGGGCAGCCCGCGGACGTACTTCTCGATGCTGTCGGCGGCCTTTTTGCCGGCGGCCATGGCTTCGACGACCATGTTCGGCCCTGTCACGGCGTCGCCTCCGGCGAAGATGCCCGGCCGCGTAGTCGTCGTCAGTTCGGGGTCGGTGATGATGTTCATCCCGTGACGCTGGATTTCGTCGCCTTCTCCGATATAGGACGTGTCGGGCCGCTCGCTGATGGCCAGGATGAGCGTGTCCAGCTTGTAGGTGAAGTTCGAGCCCTCGACCGGGATCGGCTTCCGCCGGCCGCTCTCGTCCTTGTCGCCGAGCCGCATCCGGATGCACTCGATCCCGACCGCTTGGCCGTCCTTGGTAATGACCTTGACCGGAGCGACCAGAAACTGGATGTCGACCCCTTCCTCGATGGCGGCGTCCACCTCCTCGGCAATGGCGGGCATCTCGGCCTTGGTCCGGCGGTAGAAGATCGAAACTTTTTCGCAGCCCTTCTGCCGGAGGGCGGCCCGGGCGGCGTCGATGGCCGAATTCCCGCCGCCGACGATGCAAACCCGCTTGCCGACGGGGACCGTCTTGCCGGTGTTCACCTCGAGGAGGTATTCCAGGGAATGGTGAACGCCCCGGGCGTCCTCGCCCGGAATGCCCATCGCTAGAGATTGGCCCGCTCCGGTGGCGCAGAAAACGGCCTTATATCCGTCTTTGAACAGCTTGTCGAGGGTGAAGTCCTTGCCCAGGACCATGTTCGTCCGGATTTCGACGCCGGCGCCTCTGATCGCCTCGATGTCTCTGGCCACGACCGACCGGGGAAGGCGGTGTTCCGGAATGCCGACGGCCAGCATGCCGCCGACGACGGGCAGGGCTTCGTAGATGGTCGGGCAGAAACCCTTGCGGGCCAGATAATAGGCGGCCGTCAATCCGGCCGGACCGGAGCCGATGATGGCGACCCTCTCCAGGCCCTGCTTGACGGGCTCCGGCTCGTAGCGGACGTCGTTGTTAGCCGCCCAATCCATGACGAAGCGCTTGATAGCCCGGATCGAAATGGGCTGGCCGAAATCGCCGGCCCGGCAGACCTTCTCGCAGGGGTGATGGCAGACCCGGGCGCAAACCGAAGGCAGGGGATTGTCCTTCATGATGATGTTGAAGGCTTCCTTGTAGTTCCCCTGGGCGACATGGGCGATATACGTCGACGCTTCCTGCCCGATGGGGCAGACATAATGGCACGGCGAGGAGACGATCTCCTTGCAGACGAGCGCCGAGCATTTTTTGTGCTTGATGTGGGATTCATACTCCTTGCGGAAATACCTCAAGGTGGAAAGCACGGGATTGGCCGCCGTCTGGCCCAGCCCGCACATGGAGCCGTCCTTGACCGCGACGGCCAGCTCCTCGAGGAGCTCGAGGTCGCCTTCCTCGCCCTTGCCGTCCGTGATCTTCTTGACGATCTCCCACATCCGCTGCGTCCCTTCCCGGCAGGAGACGCATTTTCCGCAGGATTCGTCGCGGAGGAAATTCAGGAAATATTTGGCGATATCGACCATGCATGTCCGGTCGTCCATGACGATCATTCCCCCCGAACCCATGATCGCCCCGGCCGCCGTCAAGCTTTCGTAATCGATGGGGAGGTCGAGCTTGGAGGCCGGGAGGCAGCCTCCGGACGGCCCGCCGATCTGGACCGCCTTGAACTCCCGCCCTTCGGGGATGCCGCCCCCGATGCCGTAGACGATGTCCCGGAGGGTGATGCCCATCGGGACTTCGACCAATCCCGTGTTATTGATCTTGCCGACGAGGGAAAAGATCTTGGTGCCCTTGCTGGTCTCCGTGCCCAGGCCGGCGAACCAGGCCGCTCCCCGCCGGATGATGTTGGGGACGGTCGCCCAGGTCTCGACATTGTTGATGATGGTCGGCATCCCCATGTAGCCTTTCTGGGCCGGATAGGGAGGCCGCTGCCGGGGCATGGCGATCTGGCCTTCGACCGAAGCGATGAGGGCGGTCTCTTCGCCGGAGACGAACGCGCCCGCGCCCTGGACGACCTCGACGTCGAAATCGAATCCCGTCTCGAGGATGTTCGTACCGAGAAGGCCGTACGCCCGGGCTTGGGAGATGGCCTTGGTCATCCGCTGTACGGCCAGCGGGTATTCGTGACGTATATAAATGAATCCCTTTTCCGCTCCGATGGCTTTGGCCCCGATCACCATCCCTTCGAGGACGGCGTGGGGGTCGGCTTCGAGGACGGAGCGGTCCATGAACGCTCCCGGGTCCCCTTCGTCGCCGTTGCAGATGATGTATTTGGGCGTCTTCTTGGCCTGGCGTCCGATGGCCCACTTCTTGCCGGTCGAAAAGCCGGCGCCTCCCCGGCCGCGCAGGCCGGAGGCGGTGACCTCGGCGATGATCTCATCGGGCGTCATCTTCGCCAAGGCCTTGGCCATCGCTTCGTAGCCGTCGAAGGCGATGTATTCCTCGACCTTCTCAGGGTCGATCCGGCCGCGGTTGCGGAGCACGATCAGGCGCTGGTGCTTGAAGAACTCGATGTCCTTCATTTTGGGCACGGGCGTCTTTTCGGCGGGCGGCACGTACATCAATCTCTTGACCGGCCGGCCCTTCAGCAGATGCTCTTCGACCAGGCGGGGGACGTCTTCGACTTTCAGCTTCTGGTAGAAAATGCCGTCCGGCTGGACCATGAGGATCGGCCCCCGCTCGCAGAATCCGTTGCAGCCCGTGGAGATCACGAGGATCTCGTTCTGGAGCTTCCTCTTCTGGATCTCCTTTTCGAGGGCCTCCTTGATCTTGAAGGAGTTGCAGGAGACGCATCCCGTCCCGGCGCAAACCAACAGATGAGCGCGATATTTTTTCAAGGAATCCTCTCAGTAAATGGTTTCGCTTCCGATCGCCAGAGCGTACGCGGCGACGAGGCGGCCGCCCCGGACGTGCTTCTTGACGATCTCGCGGATCTTGGCCGGCGTCAGGTCGATGTACTTAACCGGAGCCTGTCCCTTGAGCTCGACCGTCGCCATGGGCTCCCGCCGGCAGAGCCCGGCGCAGCCCGAGGTCGTCACGATCACATCCTTGATGTTGCACTTGCTCAGTTCGTCCAGCAGGGCATTCATGATCTCGCGGGCGCCGGCGGCGATCCCGCACGTGCCCATATGGACGGTGACCCGGCCCCGGCCTTTGCCGTCCCGGATGATCATGAGCGACTTGGCCTCGTCCCTGATCCGGGCTAAATCCTGAATTTTGAGCTTCTTCTCTCTCGCGATGGGGGCTGGCTTTGCTTTCGTCATTGTCTTTGGAACCTCCTACCTCCGTCCGGGAACCGCCAGGGGATGCCTTGGCCGCGGCCGCCCGGCCTAGGCTCGTTTCGCGGCCCGCTTCTTCCGCTCCGGCTTGCGCGCGCGCTGATACTTCGCCAGGATCGTGTTGACCTTCCGGATCGTCGTATGCCCGAAATACTCCTTGTCCACGACGACGACGGGCCCGATGGCGCAGCATCCCAGGCAGGCCACGGTCTCCAGGGTGAACTGCTTGTCGGGCGTCGTTTCCCCCGGCTCGACGGCCAGCCTCTTCTCGAACTCGCTGAGGATCTTGGGTCCCCCGCGGACATGGCAGGCGGTTCCCAGGCAGACCGTTATGATGTGCTTCCCGCGCGGCTTGAGGCTGAAAGCGCGGTAGAACGTCGCCAGGCCGATGACGTCGATGAGAGGCAGCCCCAGCTCGGCGGCGACGCGCCGCAGAGCTTCCGGAGGAAGATACGCGTTTTCTTCTTGGATATCCAAGAGGATCGCGATCAGGTTTTTTTTCAAACCGTCATGCTGCTGGATGATCGAATGGATTCTTTCTTCCGTCACATTCAAGGTCATTCCTCCTGGGAGCGGGTTTTCGGAGGGCGCCGACGGGCGTCCGGAGAGCGTCCGTCTGTCATTGGCGTAGAGGATGGATTCACCGTGATGAGCGGGGAGCCGAAACCGAGGAGATGGGAAGGACCGCTTCCGCGCGATCCCGATGATGATCGGTATGATGGCTGCTTTCGCATTAATATAAGAGCAGATTTATAACAGAGGAAATTCGGCTTTGTCAAGCGGTGGACGGCCCGCCCGCGGTTCTCGTTAGGTCCGGCCGAGCCTTTTGAGGCCGGCGCGAAGTTCCTTTTTGACGGCGCCGAAGAGCGTCGGGTTCAGGCCAGACGCCCCCCGGCGGCCGCCTCCGTACGCTCGGCTGGAGAATCGGAAGACGCGGCCGCTCCGCCGTTGCCGGTAGCGGAATTCGATCTCCGGCCGGCCGAAGACGAGCGCCGCCATCGTCTCGGCCATAGAGGTCAGCGGGGGGCGGTCGATGTGATCGTGCCGAAAGCGGGCCACGACGCGGGTCCCGCGGCCGGGGGCCGTCGTCAGGACCGTGCCGCCGCCGCAGTGTTCGGCCGCCTGGGCGAGGAAGGGCAGGCCGAGGCCGACCCGCTTTGCTTTGGTCGAGAAGAACGGGTCGAGGGCCCGCCGAGCATCCTTCTTCGACATGCCCCTGCCGTTGTCGGAGACGCGAATCGTCAGGAGGTTGCGGCGCTCGTTCTCGTTGATCGCGACGGTGATCCGCGTCGCGCCGGCGGCGACCGCATTTTCGACGATATCGAGAATATGAAGCGAGAGGTCTTCCATCATGAGCCGCACACCTTGCGCCCGCCCTCGGACCGCAGCGCTTTCCGGATCTCCGCAAGCGTCGGGGCCGCAAGAAGGAAATCCGTCGCGGTCCGGCCGATGTCTTCGGGGCGGTGGGCGTCGGAGAATCGGACGAGCGCCGCCGACGGATTCAGCTTGAGCGCCGTCCGGGCGGCCGCAGCGGTCATGTGCGGGGAGATTTCGAGGGCATCGAGGTCGAGGTCGGACGGGACGAAGCCGAGCTGGGAAATGATGCTGAACGCGTCCTTGTCGACGTGCGAGGCAACGGCCAGGCCGCCGAAGCGGTGGATGAGGGAAACGAGTTCGCGGAGGTCCAACCGCGTCGCGGCCAGGAGCTGCCGGGCGCTGAATCCCGTCACATCGTCGTCCTCGTTGACGATCACCTGGTCTTTGACGAACGATGTCTTGGGAGGGACATCGGGCAGGCTCCGGAAAACGGCGTCCTGAACGGGCAGGAGGTCGCTGAGGCTTTCAAAGAGGGCGAGAACATGGACCTCTTCCTCGGAGGTCGCCTCCATCCCCGGAAGGACGGCGACGCCCGACCTCCCGGCCGCCCGAAGCACGGCCGCCGCGTTTTCGGCCGTGTTGTGGTCGGTGACGGCGATGACGTCCAATCCCGCTTCCGCCGCCCGGGCCACGATGCGGCGGGGATAATTCGTCAATTCACCGCAGGGGGAAAGGCAGGAATGGATGTGGAGGTCGGCTCGATACCGCCTGAGCTCCATCAGGTCCCTTGAATCCCCAATCCATAGACCTTTCCGACGAATTCGAAGGCGGTCAGGGGCGTACCGATAATGGAGACGTGCTCTTTCCGGGCGAGTTCGACCGTATCGGCGGCGGGCTCGCGGCCGTTGACGAGGACGATGGCCGCCAGTTCCTTGAAGGAGGCGACGGCGATGATGTTCGGATGGACTTGGAGGGTAACCCAGAGCTGGTCTTTCTTGCCGTGGGCGAGGACGTCGCTCAGAAGATCGCTGGCGTAGCCGCCGCTGATCGGGCGGGCCAGCTCGTTCCGGCCTGTGAAGACCTTGAGGTCAAGCTGTCGGATGAGTTCGGCCAGAGTCATGTCTCCTCCTTTGTGGTGAACGGGCAGTCCTCGAGGGCCGCTTGGCCGCGGACGATGTCGTCGGCCAGGGTCCGGCAGTCCGGAGCGCCGCAGGCGCCGCAATCCTTCCGCGGCAGCCGGAGGGCTATTTCGTTCCGGCGCTTGGCTTTGGTGATCGCTTGCGCCGGATCGGCGTCCAAGGGTGGCGACTCGAGCGGCGTGATGGGAAAATGAAAAGACAGGAAATCCTTGTTGTAGAGCTGGTTCATATCGGAGCTGTCGACCACGGTCCGGTCGCCCATCATCGCCACGAGACGGAGGATCCGGCTTTTCGCCAGGTACCTGTTTTCGACGGTCAGCGGGCCGCCGATGCATCCGTCCGGACAGACGGTGCATTCCAGGAGGTCGACGTCCTTGAGAAGGCCGAGTTCCGCCTGGTTCAGGGCGCGGATCGTGTCCCGGACGCCCGAGACGGCCACGGTTCGATGGTTCTTCAGCCCCCGCGTCTCGCCCCCCGAAAGAGCCGTGCCGACGCCGGTCCCGCTGAAAATGGTTTCCGGGAAGAGATGGCTCATGATCGTCTCTTCCCTGTTCTGATGGAGGGTCTGGTGGATCGTCTTGAAGATGTCCCGGATCGAGATCGCGCCGTCCAGGTAGGACTTTTCCATCGAGGCCGGGTGGTTGATCGAGACCATCTTCGCCGGGCAGGGCGTGATGTGAAAGATCTTGATGCTCGAGGCAGGGACCTTGGAAATCCGGGGGAGGTTGGCTCGCAGGATCTTGGCCGCGTTCTCGCGCGGCGGCTCGATCGGGACGATATGGCCGCACAGCGTCGGGAAGCGGCGCTGGATGAGCCGGATCACCACCGGGCATGTCGACGAGATGAGCGGACGGGGCGCGGGGTGGGCGTTGAGATACATCTCGAGCGCGGAGTTGTTGAGCTCGCAGATCGTGCTGATCTCGTACACGTAGTCGAAGCCGATGCGGCGCAGGGCGAACAGGATCTCGTTCGGCAGGGTCGCGTTGTCGAACTGGCCGTAGAGCACGGTCGACGGAATGACGACCTTGTACGGCACCACCTTGAGGTCCGAGAACGACGTCGTCTTGGACTCGACGGCGTCCTCGGGACAGAAGCGGAGGCATTCCCCGCAGTCGATGCAGAGCTCGTCGATGATCCGGGCTTTCCCGTGCTTGATTCGAATCGCTTTGGTCGGGCAGGCGATCATACAGTGGACGCAGCCGACGCACCGTTCGGCGTTGATCTCGACGGAATGGCGGGTGTTGTGGGTCATGGCCGTTGTCCGTTGGTCAGGAAGGTGAGCTCGAGGCGCGTCCCGCGCCCGATGTCGGAGGTGATCTGGAAGGCGTCCGAGTTCTTCTTGATATTGGCGAGTCCCATCCCGGCGCCGAACCCGAGCTCCCGCATTTCCGGAGTGGCCGTCGAATACCCTTCCGTCATGGCCAGCTCGATATCTTCGATGCCCGGTCCGGAGTCCTCGACGAGGACATGAACCCGGCCCGGCATGACCGAGAGGATCAGGCGGCCTTCCCAAGCGTACATGATGATGTTCATCTCAGCCTCGTAGGTCGCGATTGCGGCGCGGAGAACCACCGACGAACTCAGGCCGAGCTCTTTGAGGAGATTCTTGATCTCCCAGGAGACATTGCCCGCGCGGGAAAAATCTCCGCCTTTGACCTGGAACGCCTGCTCGAACACGGCCTCCGGCGTCATCGCTTCCCTTCCGCTGACGAGCCGGACACTCTGGAGCAGGCTTCGAACATCGGGCATCCCGTGGCGATGATCGGGACGCGGCATTCCCGCGCCTCCTCGATCACCTTCGCGTCGGGCCGCTTGCCTTGGACGATGACGATGGCTTTAACTTCGATGAGGCGGGCGGTGCGGACGACATGGGAGTTGACCAGCCCGGTCATTAAGATAGAGCCCGGGGTCATGAAGGCCAGCACGTCGCTCATCAGATCCGAAGCGAACACCGTGGCGCACTCGGTCTCGAGATTCGCCCCCGGCGTCAGGAGCTCCCCGTCCAGCGCCGTCATTATCCCTTTCAAGGTCAGCATGGCGGTCCTCAGAGAGAGCTCATCATCTCCCTAGGCCTCCTATTGTAAAAGGGAAATGCGTCTTCGTCAAACGCGGGCGCGGGCCCGGCCGCGTTTCGAAGGGACGGAGCTATTTCGCTTCAACCAGGTAGCCGAGGGCGATTTCGTTTTCGGCGTCCATGACAACGGCGGCCTCGTGCCCCGGCGCCACGGCGGGGATGTCGATCACATGGACGATGGCCGAAAGATATTCGTATTCGGGGAGGAGCGAGGTCAGGGAGTTCGGCGAATGCCGGAAGAAATCCTGGGCAAAGACGACGCCTTCCTCGTCGGGATAGAGGGCCAGGTAGCGGATGTTGGCCTCGACGAGGTCTTGGAAGAAATGGGTGCCGAAGGACAGGTCGGGGACGTAGCTGCCCACCTTGCGGGCGATCTCGATCAGCATGGCCGAGTTGTTGATGTCGGAGTAGGTCACGCGAACCCCGAGACGGATGTCGCCGCGGCTTCCCCAGCGCCCCGGCCCCATGAGGACGAACGACTTCCGAGGCAGAAGGGCGTTGAGGCGGCTGACGGCGTCGCCGACGGCGATCATATCCGCCATCGAGTCCATGGCCGCGTAGCTTTCCGGATCCACGTAGATGATCGTCCGGATGCCCCGGACATGCCCGCTCGTCACGTGCCGGTTGGCGGAAAAGAGCTTTTTCTTTTCGGGAACCCACTTGGGCATCAGGACCTGCTCCTCGTCCGCGAGCTGGCTCTGCGGCCGGCACTGGAGGATATAGAGGTCCTTGCCGTCGTGGGCGAATTCGACGTCCATGGGCATGCCATAGGTCTTCTGGAGGACGCGCATGATCTCGCGCATCTGCTTGATGAAGCCCGAGTTTTCGATGAGCCCGGCGAACGTGACGACGAGCCCGTCCCGGCCCGGATGGTCCAGGACGGGATTGGCCTTGCGCAGGACGCCTTCCGCGTAGACCGACAGGATCTGGTGCCAGAGGGGGAAGTCGGAGCCCGTCTCCCCGAGGATCTCGTCGATCGGGTGGGTTTCGAAGCGGCCCGTCTCCATGTTGATGACGTCGATCGACTTCTGGGAGTAATGAACGGTCTCTTCGGGCATGACGTTGACCCGGATGCTCGGCTTCCCGGGGCTGACGAGGACGGGATAATCCGTCCCGACGCGGTCGACCGCCCGCGTTCCCATCCCGGCGACCAGGCGGAGGATGCCGTCCTCGCGCCGGACGCGGGGCGACCAGCGGAATTCGTTGTTGCAGAAGGCGACGCCGGCGAACGCAGGGAAAAAGAACCGGCCGACGCGCCGGCCGACGACGCGCTATCGTTTTTACCGTATTTCTACAAGGGGGACGACGATGGAGGGCAATAGGGGGGCAGACCCACCGTGGTTGTGCCTAGCTTATCTAGAAGGAAGGGCAAAAAGGGGTAGGTACACCCACGGTGGGTGTACCCAGTGTATACCCAGTGTATCAAAGAAAGGGCAGGTAGCGGCCGATCTCGTAGTCGCTGACCTGCTTGTCGAACTCCGAGCCGACGGCCTTCATGTAATCCGCGATCTCCTGGCGCTTGTTGGCGATGAATTTGGCGAAGATGTGCTCGCCGAGCGTCTCGCGGACGAGATCGCTCTTTTCGGCGAGCTTCACCGCTTCCTCGAGGTTCCGGGGAAGCGTTTGGATGTTGAACTTCTTCTGCCGGGTTCCGCTCATGTGATAGATGTTCTCTTCGACGGCGGGCGGGAGGGATACGTTCTCCTTGATGCCGTCGAGGCCGGCGGCGAGCATGAGGGCGAAGGCTAGATAGATGTTGCAGCCGGGGTCGGGTGAGCGGAGCTCGATGCGGGTTGCAATCTCCTTGCCGGGCTGGTAGCGGGGGACCCGGATATAGGCGGAACGGTTCTTCTGGCCCCAGGCGATATAGACCGGCGCCTCGTAGCCCTCGATGAGCCGCTTGTAGGAGTTGACCCACTGGCTGAAGACGGCGGAGGCCTCCCGGGCGTGTTTGATCAATCCGGCCATATAGGCCCGGGCCGTATCGGACAGATGGAAGGCGCCGGCGGGTTCGAAGAAAATGTTCTTGTCGTCCTTCCAGAGCGATTGATGGACATGCATGCCGCTCCCGTTCTGGCCGTTGATCGGCTTGGGCATGAACGTTGCGTACAGCCCGTGCATGCGGGCTGCGCGCTTGACGATATAGCGGAAGAGCATGGCGGTGTCGGCCATTTCGAGGGCGCCGGCGTAGCGGAGGTCGACCTCGTGCTGGCCGTGGGCGGCTTCGTGGTGGTCGTACTCCGAGGCGATGCCCATTCTTTTGAGCAGGATCTGCACTTCCTTGCGGATCTCGCCATGCCGGCCGGCGAAGAAATACCCGCCCGCGTCGAGCGGCACCGGCTCCCGGTCGTTGGCGAAGAGGAAGAACTCGAGCTCGGGCCCGACCTTGAAATCGTCGAAGCCGAAATCGTCCTTGGCCCGGGCCAGAACCTGTTTGAGCCGGTGCCGCGAATCGCCCTGATAATGCGTCTTGTCGGGCGTCAGGATATCGCCGAACATGACGGCTTCGCGCCAGGAGGTCTCCTCCGAGAAGCCTTTATAATCCCAGGGAAGGACGCGAAACGTCGCCGGGTCGGGCTTGACGGTGAGGTCGCTTTCCTCGATGCGGACGAAGCCTTCGACCGAAGATCCGTCGAATCCCTTTCCGTCGCGAAACGCGTTCTCGAGCTCCGCGCTGGGGAAAGAGAAATCCATGGGCCGCCCCAGAATGTCGGGGAAGATGATCCGGACAAATTCGACCTTGCGGGCGGGGTCGAGGACGACCTTAAGGACTTCTTCTTCGCTCGAGAATCCGAAGTTTTTTTGGGTGTGGTCGCTCGCGTAGTACATTTCAGCCTCCAGGTTTGAGGTATACGAACTATTAAATACGAATAAAAAGGATGAATGTCAAGTAATAATAAAATATTTCTTGACAAATGTCTTTTATATAAATATAAATGAAAACATGGAGTTTCGCCCATGATCGAAGAGTTGGATAAAAAGATCATCCGCATCATGAACCAGAACGCCCGGAAAAGCTTCCGGGAAATCGCGAAGGACGTCGGGACTTCGGTGACCGCGATTATTCAGACCGTCAAAAAGCTGGAGGACACCGGCGCGATCAAGGGCTATGTCCCGGTCGTCGACCCCGCCCACTTCGGTCTCGACGTCGCCGTCGCCATCGCCCTCCGCATCTCGCAAGGCAAGCTCCTCGACACGCAGAAAAAAATCGCCGAGGACCCGCACGTGACCGCCGTTTATGACATCACCGGTGAATGGGATTCGCTCGTCATCGCGTATTTCCGCACGCGCGACGACCTGAACAAATTTCTGAAAAAGCTGAACACGCTGCCGTACGTGGACCGGACCGTCACCCATCTCGTCCTCAACACGGTCAAGGACGAGCGCCGTCTCTTTGTCTGACGAGCCGTTCCGAAAATTCGTTCTTGACACCCCCCCGCGTTGTGACATACTAAACCGGGCGAAATATCGTTGACTCCTCATAGCCTTATCGGCCGGCTAGTACTCGGGGAGCAGCGAGGATTATGCAAAATATATTCTGCTCCCCGTAGTCATTATTTTTTTTCGTGGAGGTCGCCATGCCCAAGAAAGTTTATGTCCCCATCGGCCATCACTATATCGTCGAAGCGTCGGGCTGCAATCCCAAGGTCATCGGCAGCGTGGAGAAGGTCCAGGACATCTTGGTGAAAGCGGCGGAGATCGCCGGGGCCAAGGTCTGGGCGATCTCCTTCAGCAAGTTCCCGCCGAGCGGAGTGAGCGGCGTCGTGGTCATCTCTGAGTCGCACATTTCGACCCACACGTGGCCGGAAATGCGCTACGCGGCGCTCGACATCTATACGTGCGGCAGCCACGTCGACCCGGAAAAGGCCGTCGTCTACGCGGTCGAAGAGTTCGGCGCGTCTACGTCCCACATCACCGAGATCACCCGGGGCATCGACGAGGGCGACTGGAAGTTCTACCACAGCTTCATCACCTGGGAAGAGGATTTCCGGAAGCACATCAAGGACAAGGCCGAGAAAAAATAGGCCTTGCCGGCCCCCTCGGCCTGTAAACAATATTTACAGCCCGCGCGTTCAATAATTCTGCCGTTTCTTCTATAATCGGGCAAACCGGCCTGTAGCCCCTATTTTCCCCCGGCTTTTCTTGGCACAAAATCTGCTTTATGAAAGGATGGAAGGCGGAACGTTGAAACTGCCGTCAGGATTCGGCATCTGGTATAATAAAAAGATGAAAGGATCCTTCCGGAGCCTTTTGTGGGCCGGCTTCCTGGCCGTCCTCCTGAGTCCCGCCCTTAAGGCGGAAACCGTCACCGACCTCCTGAACGGCCTCCAGAGATCATTCGCGGCGAAGGACATTTCGGCCTACGCCGCCGCATTCGGCCCCGAGATCCGGGAGAGGGAGAGCCGCGGCATCTCCCTTCAGATGGAGAAGCTGCGGATGAAGGAGGTCCTCATCCACCGAACGGCCGGGGAGGCCGATCGGGAAGGCGAGCCGGCCAGCTTCCTCCAGGTTTTCTTCCAGAGCGGCAGTTCGGCCATGCTCGAGGTCTGGCGCGTCACGTACGGTAAGAGTGAAGGCGCCTGGCGCATCCTGACCAAAGAGGTGACCGGCGTCGTCACCGGCTTGTACAAGATCAGCATCCCCTCGGGCCGTGCGGAGAGGGCTTCCCGGGTCGAGATCCGGCATCAGGACATCCGCGTGACCTTCGAGGACGCCTGGGTTTTTCACGACAACATCGAAGACCAGGAAACCGCCCTGATCGTCCTCGGGCGGGGGCAGTTCCATTTTTCGCCCTCGAGCGAGACCGAAAGGCACCAGCTCGAGCTCCGCTATAAAAAGGACTTCATCCAGGACACGCTCGAATCCGGGTATTTCCGGTTTTCGGATTCGTTCTACCGGAGCAATGTCTCGATCGAAAAGGCCCCGCCGGAGAAAATCCCGGCCCTCTCCCAGGCGGACAGCAACAGGGCGTATTCCCTCTTTACCCTCAATTACCCCCGCTCGTTCACCATCGAGAACTCCCTGACGGGCGGGCTCCTCTCGTTCATCCCCCGCGGCGACCAGAGCGTTTTCGAGCTCAGGGGCCGCAAGACCGGCAATCTCGCCTACATCTACTCCCCGTTTTCCGACGAGGAGATCCACCTCGTCAGCCGCGACCTCGACCAAGTCATCAACCTCTACACGCCGGAGGTCAAGGGCGAGGAGGGGCTGAAATCGTTCTTCGTTTCGTTCGGTGAGAAATTCGACGTCCTCCGCTACGACGTCGAGGTCGACTTCCAACCGGAGAGGTTCTACTTCTCGGCCCGGGCGCGGGTCGAGGTCGGGGCCCAGATCGATGCGATGGACAGCCTGAAGTTCAATTTCAATCCCGCCTTCGACATCCTCCGGATCTACGACCAGGCCGGCCGCGAGCTCTTCTATACCCAGGACAAGCTGCGCAAGCTTCTCTACATCTACTTCATCAAGCCCCTGAAAAAGAACGACCCCGGCGCGGTCGAAGTCTTCTATCGGGGGACGCTCGAGCCGGAGGGGACGAGCCAGGACGTCATCGGCGGCCGCCAATACAACGATGCCTACTCCCTCCTCGAGCCGCGCTACGACACGTATCTCTACAGCCAGTCCGCCTATTGGTATCCGCAGCCTTCGGACGAGGATTATTTCCAGGCCAGCCTCCGTTTCAGCGTTCCGCCCGATTATCTCTGCATCGCCAACGGGAATCTGGTCGAACAGGGCCGGCTCGAATCTGTCCGGCGGGTCATGACCCTGGAGAAGGTGGGAAACTCCATCTACGGCTTCGAGGTCAAAAAGCCCGTCAAGTACCTGTCCTTCATCGTCGGGAAGTTCGAGAGCGTGCCGAACGGGAACGGGCCGGCGCCGGTGGATATCCGCGGCTATGTCGCCTCGGAGATCCGCGGCCAGCGCCGGACCCAGGTCGAGGAAGCCCGGTCGATCGTCCGGACCTATGCGGACCTCTTCGGCCCCTTTCCCTACGAGAAGCTGAACATCGTCCAGCGCCTTGCGCCGACGTTCGGGGGGCACAGCCCCGCCTCGTTCATCGTCCTCAACGAGCTGCCGCGGCTTCCCGATGTCCCGGCCCGCGTCACGTCTAACAGCCCGGTCGACCTCTCCCGCTACCGCGAATACTATCTGGCCCATGAGATCGCCCACCAGTGGTGGGGCCAGGGCTTGAGCTGGGAGCGCTACCGCGATCAGTGGCTGAGCGAGGGGATGTCCCAGTTTGCCGCCGCCCTCTACATCCGGGCAAAGTACGGCGAGGAAGCCTATGCCGGCGCCTTGAAAAGGTTCAGCCAGTGGACCGACCGCCTGGCCGATTGGGGGCCGGTCACCCTGGGGTCCCGGCTGAGCTATCTCAACTTCGACGCCTACCAGGCGATCGTCTACGACCGGGCGGCCGTCGCCCTCAATCTGCTCCGTGACCTCCTCGGCGAGGCCGCTTTTTTCGACGGCCTGCGAGGTTTTTTCGAAAAACACCGGTATAGCCTGGTCCGGACGGGCGATTTCGTCCGGGCTATGGAACAGGCGTCGGGCCGCGACCTCCAAGCCTTTTTCAAAGGCTGGTTCGACACGCACCTCCTGCCCCAAGTCCGCGTCGTCCACGAGATCGTCAAGCGGGGCGATGAGCACATCCTTAAAGTGCGGGTCAACCAGACGCAGGGCGTATTCGTCTTCCCCCTCTGGATCCAGTGGGAGGAGAACAAAAAGCCGGTCCGAAAGATGATGGAGATCCGCGCCGAAACCCAGGAATTCGAATTTCCGGTCCCGGTTCGTCCGGCCAAGATCAAGATCAATCCCGACCGGCTCGTCCCCGGCGACTTCAAATAGATTCCCCGTCCGGCCCAATCAGCGCGGCGGGAGAACGATCGTCTGGCCGAACTTCATGACGATGAACTCGTCCGGCCGCAATCCGGCTTCCCGCAACGCCCGGCGCAGATAGACCGGAGGCTCGCCGAGCGGCTCGTCGGTCTGCTTGAACGTCCCCCAGTGCGACCCGACCGAGAGCGCCGACCCCAAGTCCCGGTGGGCGAGGACGGCCTCCGGCGGGTCCATGTGCATCGGGCGCATGAACCAGCGCGGGCGGTAGGCTCCAATGGGCAGGATGGAGAGGCGGATGGAGCCATAGCGGCTCCGGATGTCCTGGAAATGGGGAGCGTAGCCGGAGTCTCCGGCGAAATAGATCGTCCCCTGTTTGGTCTCGATCACCCAACCCGCCCAGAGCTCGCGGTCGAACGTGAAGGGGCCGCGGCCGGAGAAATGCTGGGAGGGGACGGCATGGATCAGGACATCTCCGATGAACGATGTCTGGCCCCAATCGAGCTCGGTAACGCGAATGATCTTCAAGGCGGCAAACCAGTCCCGAAGGCCGAGAGGGACGAAATAGCGGGGCGCGTCTCCCAGCTTCTTGATGGTCGACCTGTCCAGATGATCATAATGGTTGTGGCTGATGAGAACCGCGTCGATGTGGGGCAACCGGGCAAAGGCTACGCCGGGCGGGACCCGGCGTCTAGGGCCGGCGAATGACACGGGAGAAATCCGGTCGCTGAAGACGGGGTCGGTCAGCAGGTTGAGCCCGCCGGCCTGGATGAGGAAGCTCGAATGCCCGATCCACGTGAGCTGGATCCCGGACGAGTCGGGATGGATGATGCGCTCCAAGTCGGCGGGGACGACGTCCGGCACGTAAGGGGAGACCTCTTCCGGCGGGACGGGAGGAACTTCTTTGGGGGCCAGTCCCAGGAGCCAGAGGAGGACGGCACCGAATCCGCGGCGCTCGGACGTCTCGTAGAGGTTCCGGAATCCATTTTTCACATGGTGGGGCGGCCGGTCCGGCGGAGAGACGGCCGCCGGATGGACGACACAGGCCAGAAAGGCCAGCGACAGGACGGCGGCGAAGAGCGTCATGGTCTTCGGCACGCGGCGTCCTAGAAGGCGTCGGCGTCGATCCCGAGCCGCTTGATCATCTCGTTGAGCGTCGTCGGCTTCACGTCCAGCATCAAGGCGGCGTTCTTCTGGATCCCCTTGGCCTTCTTGAGGGCCGTTTCGATGAGCCGCTTCTGGAAGGCGAGCGTCTGGTCGCGCAGGTTCAGGCCGTCTCCGACGAGGTCGGCCGCTTTTTTTGCCGGGGCGAGGAGGGCCTCGGGCAGGTTGTCGCGGGTGATCGTCTTGGTTTTCGCGAACACGACGGCCCGCTCGATGAGATTTTCGAGCTCGCGGACATTGCCCGGCCAGGCGTTTTTCTCCAGGATGTCCAGGACCTCTTCCGAGACACCCTCGATCTCCTTTTCGTTCTCCTTGGCGTAGACCGCCAGGAAATGCCGGACGAGAAGGGGGATGTCCTCCTTCCTCTCCCGCAGGGGAGGGAGCTCGATCTTGATGACGTTCAGGCGGTAGAAGAGGTCCTTGCGGAACGCGTTCTGCCGGATGAGCTCCTCGAGGTCGGTGTTGGTCGCGGCGATGATCCGGACGTCGACTTTGATCGTCTTGGTCCCGCCGAGGCGCATGAATTCCCGGTCCTGCATGACCCGCAGGAGCTTGGCCTGCGTCTCCATCCCGACCGAGGAGATCTCGTCGAAGAAGATCGTCCCCTTGTCGGCGGCCTCGAACAGGCCCTGCTTTTCGCTTACCGCGCCGGTGAAGGCCCCTTTGACATGGCCGAAGAGGTGGCTTTCGAGCAGGTCGGGCGGGAGCGAACCGCTGTTGACGACGATGAAAGAGAACGCGGCCCGGTTCGAATTCTGGTGGATGGCCCGGGCGACGAGCTCCTTGCCGGTGCCGCTCTCGCCTTCGACCAGGATCGTGCTCCGCGTCGGCGCGGCGGCCTTGATCAGGTCGAAGACGTCCATCATGACCTTGCTCTTGCCGATGATGTTCCCGAAGCTGAACTTCCGCTTGAGCTCGTCGCGGAGACGGACGTTCTCTTCCTGGAGGGCCTTGTGTTCGAGGGCCCGGGCGACGATGAGGAGGAGCTCCTCGTGCTTGAAGGGCTTCTGGACATAGTCGTAAGCGCCGATCTTCATCGCCTCGATGGCCGATTCGACCGAGGCGTAGGCGGTGATGATGACGACGACGGCCGAAGGCTGGATCTTCTTGAGCGCGCGGAGCGTCGCCAGGCCGTCCAGGCCGGGCATCAGCAGGTCGAGCAGGACCAGGTCGTAGGACTGGGCGGCGAACTTTTCGAGCGCCTCCTCGCCGGAGGCCGAGAGCTCGACGTCGTAGCCCTCCCCCGTGAGGAGCTGAGCGAGGATGTCGTGGATGACGGGTTCGTCGTCGATGACGTGAATCAAGCCGTGGCTGCTCATGGTTCCCGCTTTCTCAGGATTTCAGGTTTTCGCCCTTGGCCAGCCCGAGCCTCCTGTTGTCGAGGTCCCGGGGGATGGCGATGACGAACGTGGTGCCCTTGCCCACTTCGCTCTCGACGCTGATGCGGCCCTCGTGCTCCTGGACGATGGCGTAGCTGATCGACAGTCCCAAGCCCGTCCCCTTGCCCACGCCCTTGGTCGTGAAGAAGGGATCGAAGATGTGGGGGAGGTGCTGGTCCTTGATGCCGTGGCCCGTGTCCGAGATCCGGATCACGGCCTCGGCGCCGCTCTCGACGAGCTCGATCCTGAGCAGGCCGCCCTCGGGCATGGCGTCGATGGCGTTGAGGATGATGTTGATGAACACCTGTTGGAGCCGCTCGCCCTGGGCCCAAATGGGTTTGAGGGGCGCGAGGTCGAGCTCGAGGCGGATGTTCATGGTCTTCAGCTTGTAATCGATGAGGGAGATGATCTCCTGGAGGATCTCCTTAAGGTTGACGCGTTGGAAGGCGAGGTCGGACGGATTGCGGGCGAAGCTCAGGAGGTTCTTGATGATCCGGGAGACGCGGTCGGTCTGCGTCTCGATCTTTTCCAGGATCTGGGCGAAGTGGACGTCCGTGATCTTCTTCTGGAGCATCTGGACATAGCTCGAGATGCCCGTCAGCGGGGTGTTGATCTCGTGGGCCACGCCGGCCGAGAGCAGGCCGATCGAGGCCAGCTTCTCGGAGGTGACGAGCTGCTGCTGGAGGTTGATCCGGTCCGTGATGTCCTCGAAGACGATGACCGTGCCGTAGGGATTGAGGCGGTTGTCGAGAAGCGGCGTCTTGGCGATGTCGAAGATCCGCTTGCCGGCCGAGGGCAGGTCGAGCGGAATTTCGCTCAGGAGATGAAAATCGCGCTGGGTGTCGGGCGGGTAGACGGCCCCGAAATTTTCGGGGCCGAGGATCTCCCGCAGGGACATGCCCAGGATGTCCTGCTTTTTCCTGGAGAACGTCTCTTCGAGGACCCGATTCCAGCCGATGACGTGGCCCTTCTGGTCGAGCACCGCCACGCCGACCGTCAGGCTCTCGATGATGTTCTCGCTGTAGTCCTTCATCCGCTCGAGCTCCTGGGCCCGGAGGCTGGCCTGGCTGTACAGGGTGGCGTTCTCCAGGGCCAGGGCGAGGGGCGAAGAGATCGTCGTCAGAAGCTCCCAATCCTCGCTGGTGAGGAACGTGGCGTCCATCTTCTTGCCCATCGCCAGCGAGCCGACCAGCTTGTCCTCGACCTTCAGGGCGAGGATGTGCTCGAAGCCGAGCGCCCGGAGGGCCTCGAACTTCTCCTGGAGCTCCCGCTTCTCGCCCAGGGAATAGAGGGAGAGCGAGTTGGTCGTCTTGAGGTCCTCGTAGAGCTCGGGGGAGAGCTCCAGCCGGCCGGAACGGGCGGCGAACTCGCCCCGCGAGCTGAAGATCTGAAAGGCGCGCGGCTCGTTCTCGCTGGGGAGGAGCAGGGCGATGTCCTTCAGCGAGAGGGCGTTGGCGGTGAGCTCCAGCATCGACTTGGACAGGTTCTCGAGGTTGCGCTCCCGGCTGAGCTCCTTGCTGATCGTGAGCAGGGTTTTCCGGTATTGATAGCTGCGCTTGTAGAAGACGCGGTCGAACAGCGACTGGAACAGCCTCCGGATCGGCGTGAAGAGCGTCGCGCCGAGGACGATGGCCAGGATCCAGAGGAGGAGGGGCTTCAGCTTGTTCTCCGAAAAGAACTTGATCTGGGTTCCGACGCCGAGGTAGAGGAGGGCGAGGACGAAGTAGGACACGATGAGGGTGGCGGCCTTCTTCAGGATGACCTCGATGTCCATGAGCTTGTAGCGGGAGATCGAATAGGCGAAGGAGATGGGAATGAACGCCTGGAGAAGGACGGTCAGTTCCGCGACCTGGGTCGGGGCGCTTCCCGTCAGAAAGGGGATGACATAGAGCGCCGTGAAGGGGATGATGCCGGCGCCGAGGCCGTAGACGATCCACTTGAGCTGCTTGCGCACCAGGAAGCTGGGGTGGCGGAAGTAGCTGTCCGAGATCGTGGCCAGGGTGATGAGGGTGAACAGGGCGAAATGGAAGAGGTCGGCCTTCTCCAGCGTCCCGTAGTTCCGGATGATGAGCTCGGAGTCCAGGTTGTTGAAATACGGCAGGTGGAGGAGGACTTTGGCCGCCAGCAGGAGGACGGCCGGCGCGTAGAAAAGATAAATGGCCTTCGGCCTGTCCTTGAGGAACTTCTTGCGCTGGGGGAAAATCAGGAAATAGTGGAGGAGGAGAGGCGGGAAGGCGAGGAACGCGGCCTTGTCCAGCCAATAGAAGACGCTGTCGAGGAGGTCGAGCTCGCCGGTAGGGGAAAAGATATAAAAAGAGAAGAGGATGACCGAGAGGAGATAGAAATAGACGTTGGGGACGGAATAGGGCTTGGCCGAGCGGAAGAAGACGATCAGGCCGATGATGAGCGTCGTGAGGCCGATCAGGGCCAGATAGAAGTAATAAAGCCCGGCGCCCTTCTGGACGAGGGTCAGGGAGGGGAAGAAGATCTCGCCCTGGCGGTTGATCTGGTAAGTGACCATCTGCCCGGAGTTCGCCGCTTCCCAGAGGTTTTTAACCAGCTCGATCTCGTTGGCGATTTTGTTGTTGTTGATGGAGAAGAGAACGTCGCCCTTCTTGATGCCGGCGTAGATGTAGGCCGGACCGTTGGGGTCCACTTTGACCGCCGTCAGCTCGCCCGCCCTGCTTTCCCAGACGACGCCGTCGGTCGGCTCCTTCCAGGCGATCTTGCGGTAGACGTTGAAACCGGCCAGGACGACGAGAAGCGCCAGAGGAACGAGCAGCCAGTCCGCTTTTCTTCTCATGAAAAGCCTATTATAAAGCGTTCAAGGCTAAAATCCAAAAAATTGAATCCTCTCGGCAAAAAATATATGTCCTTCGCTTCAGTCGAGAATATGCCTGGCGACGGCCCGGACCGCCCAGCTGATGCGGGGCTGTTTATTGAGCCTGGTCAGGACCGGATTGTCTTTCAAGCCAAGCGGTTTCGTGTTTCTCTGGATGATCGCGTTCATATAGTCGGATACGGCCTTTTGGGGCGGTTCGGTCTGGGGCCGGGGCGTGAGGAGCGGCGTTCCCATGAAGAAGGCGGCGGCGAACACGGCCGCGGCGAGCCCCTTCCGCCGATTCGTTCCCGTCTCGTTCATTGCGCCTCAAACATATATCGGCCCCGGCCATTTGTCAATCTCCGGCCCCCCCCTCCGTCCGTCCTTAACCTATTTGACAAAATTTCGATACTACCCTAATAGAGATGGCCATGTTCAGCGCGGTTTATCGTCCGGATCCCGCCGGGCATGAGTCCAAGGTCGAGGTGGAAACGAAGCGATGCCCTATTTTCAGTGCCGCTTAGCCGCCGAGGACGGCCGCATCCTGTCGGAGTCCTACCTGGCTACGACGGGGGAGGAATGCCGCCGGCATTTCGAGGCCGAGGGCTTCTGCGTCCTTTCGGTCAAACGGGACTGGCGCAAGCAGAAGCTGTCCGCGCTGGCTTCCGACAGGAAGATCAAGGACCGCGATTTCATCATGTTCAACCAGGAGCTGATGGCCCTCGTCCGGGCCGGCTACCCTGTGCTGCGGAGCATGGAGGTCATCGCCAACCGGGTCAAGAATCCCTCCCTCAAGGAGATCCTGCACAAGGTCGAGAACGACATCCGCCACGGCAAATCGCTTTCGGAGGCGTTCGACCCGTTCGAAAAGCGCTTCTCCAAGGTGTATACGGCCGCCCTGATGGCCGGCGAGCAGAGCGGCAACCTGCCCGAGACGGTCAATCAATACATCCAGTACGCCAAAGTCGTCGCCCGGACCAAGGCCCGGATCAAGTCGGCGCTCACCTATCCGACCATGCTGCTGGTCTTTTCCGTGGCGCTGCTGGCCGTCCTGATCAATTTCGTCCTGCCCAATTTCGCCGAATTCTACCGAGACTTCGAGGAGCAGCTGCCCCTGCTCACGACCATGCTGATGAACTTTTCGCAGTTCGTCCGCGGCCACTGGACGCTCTGGCTCATCCTCATCGCCTTGGCCGTTCTCGTCTATATCCAGCTGAGGCGGAACGAGAAGACCCACGTCTGGCTCGAAGAGAAAAAGCTCAAGATCCCGCTCGGCCGCGTCATCTGGACCGAGTCGGCCGTCTCGCTTTTCTGCCGCACCCTGTCGCTCCTCCTCCAGGCCGGCATTCCCCTCCTCAACGGCGTCGGGCTCGCCACGGCGGCCATGCCCAACGTCTTCCTCAGGGCCCGGGCGGAATCGCTTCCGGCCAACATCAAGAACGGCGAAAGCTTGTCGGAAGCGCTGCAGAAGACAAGCGTCTTCCCGGCCCTCGCTCTCGATATGATCCGGATCGGCGAGACCTCGGCCAACCTCGGCGGGATGCTGAGGGAAGTGGCCGATGTCTATGACGAGAGCATCCAGAGCCGGATCGACACGTTCGTCTCGCTGATCGAGCCGATCATCATCATCTTCATGGGGGTGCTCCTGGCCTTCATGCTGCTCTCGGTCTACGTCCCCATCTTCAACATCATCAAGGTCGTTCGCTGACATGGAAAAAAAGGAACCCCAGAAGCTCCAGCTCTCGGAAGAGAAAGAGGTCCGCAAGATCGCCGAGCGGTACCGCGTGCCTTACATCGACCTGGCCACGACCTCGATCGACCGGGCCCTGGTCCAGTCCTTCCCGCCCGACTTCCTCTACCGCTCGAATTTCATCCCCCTGGCCGCCGAAGAGAACCTCCTCAAGGTCGCCATCGCCGACCCCTCGGACATCGCCACCATCGACGCCATCGAGGCGCTCGTAGGCAAGAAGGTTCAGGTCCACGCCGCGCCCAAGCGCCTGATCCACGAAGCCCTGCGCAAGAGCGAGACCGCCCTCCAAGTCCTCAAGGACGCGACCGAGGGCTTCATCATGCAGGTCGTGGAGCGGGAGGGCGGCGAAGAGGAGGAGGTCATCTCGATCGAGAAGCTGGCCGACCAGGACGGCTCGATCATCAAGCTCGTCAACACCATCATCTTCACCGCCGTCCAGAAGCGGGCGAGCGACGTCCACGTCGAGTCCAAGGACGACAACGTCTTGATCAAGTACCGCATCGACGGCGTCCTCAGCGAGGCCATGGAGCCGATCGACAAGAAGTTCAACGCGCCGATCATCTCCCGGGTCAAGGTCATGTCCGACCTCGACATCGCCGAGCGCCGCGTGCCCCAGGACGGCCGGTTCCGGCTGCGGATCAAGGACAAGACGATCGACTTCCGCGTCTCGATCATGCCCTCCATCTACGGCGAGGACGCGGTCATCCGCATTCTGGACAAGGAGATGATCACGGAGGCCATCCAGGAGCTCAAGCTCGACCTCCTCGGGATCTCGGACGAGGTCCTCAAGAAGTTCCGCCGCTACATCACCCAGCCCTACGGCATGGTCCTCGTCACGGGGCCGACGGGGAGCGGCAAGACGACCACGCTCTACGCGGCGCTGACGGAGATCCGCTCGCCCGAGGACAAGATCATCACCATCGAGGACCCGGTCGAATACCAGGTCGACGGGATCACCCAGATCCCGGTCAACGAGAAGAAAGGCCTGACCTTCGCCCGCGGCCTGCGGTCCATTCTCCGCCACGACCCGGACAAGATCATGGTCGGCGAGATCCGCGACCCCGAGACGGCCCAGATCGCCATCCAGTCCGCCCTGACCGGCCACCTCGTCTTCACCACCGTCCACGCCAACAACGTCTTCGACGTCATCGGCCGGTTCCTCCACATGCAGGTGGACCCCTACAGCTTCATCTCGGCCCTCAACTGCATACTGGCCCAGCGGCTGGTCCGCGTCCTGTGCCGGAAATGCAAGGCGGCCGTAACCTACGACGACGCCCAGCTCCGGGAGTCCGGGCTCGACCCCGCCGTTCATCGCCGGCAGGTCTTTTACGAGGCCAAAGGCTGCCCGGAATGCAACATGACGGGCTACCAGGGCCGGACCGCGATCGCCGAGCTCCTCGAGCTCTCCGACGACATCCGGGAGATGATCCTGACCCGCAAGCCCCTCTCCGAGGTCCGCAAGCGGGCCAAAGCGGAAGGCATGGTCTTCCTTCGCGAGATCGGCAAACAGAAAGTCCTGCGCGGCATCACCAGCTTGAAAGAGCTGAATAAAGTGACGTTTGTGGAGTGACGATGGCGGCGCTCATCCGTCGGCTGGAGAATTTCTTCCAGGAGCCGGTCACCCCGCCAAACGCCTACCAGGTGGCGCGGACCTATCTCAGCGGCGTGCATTACTCGAAAAAAGAGAAGAAGATCTCCGCCTACGTCGTCCGGCCCCTTCCGGCCGGCATCCTCGAGCCCGCTTTCGACAAACCCAACATCATCGACCCGGCCGGATTCGAGAAGGCTCTTCGCGAAGCCGCTTTCGCCCTCGGCCCGGCCGGCGGCTCGGTTTCCCTCCTCCTGCCCGAGACGTGTCTCCGCGTGTTCATCCTGGCTTTTGAATCGCTCCCTTCATCGCCGGCGGAGCGCCTGGAGATGCTCCGCTGGAGGCTGAACAAGCTCGTCCCGTTTAAACCCGGCGACATGCGCCTCTCCTACGACATCGTCAAGTCGAACGGCCAGGCCAAGGTCCTCCTTGCCCTGGCCCGGGCGGATGTCGTTCGTGAGTACGAAAGCCTCTTCGGACGGCTCGGGCTGAAGATCCGGACGATCGGCCTCCCCGTCCTCAACCTCTTGAACCTCATCCGCCTCGAGCCGCCCGGCCACGCCATGATCGCCAACATCGAAGAGGACGCCCTCGGCCTGCTCATCGTCCTCGACGGCGAGGTCTCCCTCTTCCGCTTCAAACCGTTCCTCCAGGATCCCCTCCATCCGATGAGCGCCGGCGAGAAGTTGGAACAGGTCGTCAACGAGATCGACAATACCGTCCGCTTCGTCGAAGACCGGGAGAAAAAAAAGGTCGATGCGGTCTGGATCCGCTCGGCCGTCGAGGGGGCGGAGGATGCGGCGATGGCCGCGCTCAAGGCGAGCCTCGCGTCCATGACGGTCGCTGAGTTTTCGAGCCCATGGCCGCTCGCCTTCCGCGAGCGGCAGGTCCTCTCTCCCTTGATCGGGCAGGTGCAGCGATGAACGGCAAGAAAGTGAACGTGAACCTGGCCAGCCATCCGCTGCGCAACCGGCGGTTCTTCTTCACCCTCCTCGGCGCCGCGGCGGGGATCTTCCTCCTTGTCGCGGTCCTGACCCTGCTGTCGTCGGCGCGAAGCCGGTCGCGGCAGGCGTCGCTGCGAGAGTCCCTGGACCGGATGACACAGATGACCCAAACGGCCCAAAAAGAGAAGGACGAGTGGGCCCGCCAGACCCGCGACCTCTCCAAGAAATACGGAGACGTGATCGGCTCCATCAACGACCTGATCCTGGCCAAGGCGTTTTCCTGGATCGAATTCTTCTCCCGGCTCGAAGAGGCCCTGCCGAACGGGAGCATGATCTCGTCGATCGCTCCGGTCCAGGCCATCGAGGGCCGGATCGACCTGCGTTTCAAGGTCGTTTCCCAGAGCCTCAACGACCTCCTGGCCCTCATCCAGAACCTCAACGGCCAGGGCTTCAAGAATATCTCGGTGAAGAACGAATCGTCGGAGGGCGGACAGCTGTCCTCGGAGATCCTTTTGACCTATGAAAGAGCTAATTAACCTTCTCAACGCCAAGGAACGCCGGACGGCGGCCATCGCCGGCGCCGTCTTCGGTGCGGGGATCCTCATCCTCCTCTTCCTCTCGATCCGGGAGGGCCGCGCGGCGAGCCGGACGGCGTCGGACCTCCAAGCGGCGGAGCAGAATTATCAGGCTCTCAGCCGGACGCGGAACGAGGCCAAGAAGGAATGGCAGAGCTGGGTCGACGCCGAAAAAGACATCGTCTCGCTCCGCGCCGGAGTCTTTTTCGACGGCAAGAAGATCACCCGGGACCTTCGCCTGACCCTCCAGCAGCTCTTCGACGCGGCCGGGATCCCCGTTACCGACATCACCTACGGCTATACGGAGGTCGGCAAGGGCCGCATCCAGAAGGTGGTCGTCGAATTCCACTACTCCGGAAATTACGCGATGTTCAAACGGCTGCTCGACACGATCGAGAAGAATCCGCGGCTCCTCCACGTGGAAAAGGTCGATTTCCAAACGATCGGCAAGCAGCCCGGCCTTCTCGAGGTCAAGATCAGCCTGGCGGGGTACTATGAGAATTAGAATCCTCCTCGGGATACTGGCCATGACGGCCGCTGTTGCGGCGGCGGCTTTCGCTCAGGACAAGTCGGCGCCCGGCGATAAAAAGGCGGCCCCGGCGGCCTCCCTGATCCGGATGGACCTGCTCAAAATCCAAGAGCGGCCGAACACGGCTATGAAGCGGGACCTGTTCATCCCGGAGCGCCAGTCCATGTCCATGGGCATCGCGCCGGCGGGGTCGCTGATGGGCGGAGCCCTCAAGCAGCCCCAGCGGTCCGGAACCGGAGCACAAGCCGAAGCCGAACCGGGCCCGCCGCCGGAGCCGGTCTTGAACGCCCGCTACGTCGGATACATCCGGGGCAAGACGCGGATCACAGCCCTCGTCCTCTTCGAGAACAGGGCCCTGGCCATCGACGAAGGGGAGCCGCTCGATACGGTCTGGAAGGTCGTCAAGATCACGACCGAAGGGATTGAAGTCCAGGGAGCGGACGGAAAGACGCAATCCGTCGCCCTGGAAGGAGAACGGAAATGAAGAAAATCGCGCTCGTCATCGCTTTAGCCCTAGGGACATGGGCCTGCGCGGGCCTCAGCTCGCAATACCGGCTGGGCGCTCAGTCCGAGATGAACAAGAAGTGGGACGAAGCCATCAAATATTACGAACGGGCGAGCCTCGAGAATCCCAAGGAGCCCGTCTACCGACTGGCCGCCGAACGGGCTAGGATCTCGGCCAGCCTCTACCATCTCCAGGAGGCGCGCCGGTTCATGGCTCTCGGCAAGAAAGAGGAAGCCAAGGCCGCCTACGCGAAAGCCGTGCTCTACAATCCCCGGGACTCGGCCATCGCCAAGGAAGCCCTGGCGGCCTCGGGGGAAGCCCCCAAGGAAACGGCGGTCAAGACCGAGAAGATCGAGTTCCCCATCAAGCTCAAGACCAAGGAGGAGACGCTGACGCTCAAGTTCCCCGTGGAGACGAGCCTCAAGTCCATCTTCATAGCGCTGGGCAAGACGGCCGGCATCAGCTTCGTCTTCGACGAGCAGTTCCGCGACGTCCCTTTCTCCACGGACCTGACGAACATGACGGTCGAGAAGGCCGTCCGTTCGCTCTGCGTCGCGACCAAGAACTTCTACCGGATCATCGACGAGCGGACGGTGATGATCATCCCCGACCAGCAGATGAAGCGGCTGCAGTACGAGGTCAACTGCATCCGGACGTTCTATATCTCCAACGTCGGCGCCCAGGAGATGCTGGGCTCGCTTTCGACGATGCTCCGCTCCCCGACCAAGGTCCCGTCCATCATCGCCGATAAAACCCTCAACACCCTGACCATTCGGGGCACGCCCCAGGAAGTGGAGCTGGCCGAAAAGCTCATCCGGCTCTGGGACAAGGCCAAGGGCGAAGTCGTCATCGACCTCGAGATCATGGAGGTCTCCCGGACCAAGCTCAGGCAGCTGGGCGTCAGCCTCGACTCGAATACCATCAGCGCCAGATACGGCGAGCCGACCTCGACGACGACGTCGTCGGTGACGGACTCGACGTCGTCCTCGAGCACGGGCTGGTTCAATCTCTCCGGCATCAATCTCTCCAAGGCGGAGAACTTCTGGCTCACCCTGCCCGTCTCGATGCTCGAGTTCCTGGAGTCCGACACGGACACCAAAATCATCGCCCAGCCGCGCCTCCGGGGCGTCTCGGACGAGGACATGCGCCATCTCGTCGGCCAGAAGATCCCCATCCCGCGGACGACGTTTTCGCCGTTCGCGGCGGGCGGCTACGCCTCACAGCCCCTGACCAACTTCGAACAGCAGGACGTCGGCATCGAGATCAAGATCAAGCCGACGGTCCATCAGGAGAGGGAGGTGACCCTCGCCCTCGAGCTGAAGGTCACGTCGATCGGCGGGAAGGGATACGCCGACATCCCGATCATCAACACGCGCGAGGTCAAGAACGTCCTCCGCCTCAGGGATGGCGAGACGAACCTCATCGCCGGCTTGCTCCGCGACGAGGAGCGGAAGACCCTCAAGGGGATCCCGGGGCTCAAGGACCTGCCCGTCCTGGGCCGGCTCTTCGGCGCGGAGGACACGAGCACCGAGCAGACCGACGTCATCCTCATGATCACGCCCTACATCGTCCGGAGCGTCTCCGTGGGCGGCGACGACGTCAAGCCCCTGTGGGTTGACGTCGACGAGCCGGTGGCCGCGCCGGGCGGGGCCGGGGTGCTCGAAGCGGACATCCTCGACCGCGAGCTCGACATGCGGGGCGCGGAGCGGGCGATGCAGGCCATGCGGCCGCAGGGGCCGAGGGGCGGGGCCAACCAAGTCTCGCTCAGCCCGGTCAATTTCGAGCTGAGGGCCAAGATGGAATTCCGGATCTCGGTCAACATCAGCACCGAACAGGAAATCGGGAACATGTCCATGGTCATCAACTTCGACCCCAGGATCATGAACCTCAAGGACGTGGCCGAGGGCGGGATCACGCGGCAGTCCGGCGAGAGGGCGCCTTTCCTCAAAAACATCGACAACGGCTCGGGCGTCTGCACGCTCGGATTCTCGAGCCCCACGCCCGGCAAGGGCATCAAGGGCGGCGGCTCGTTCGCGACGCTGCTCTTCGAGTCGAAGGAGCCGGGGGAAGGGATCATCTCCGTCTCCAACGTGATGGCTACGTCCGCGAACGGGACGAGCATAACCTTATCAACCGGCCAGTCCCGCATCGTCGTCAGGTAGCAAACGAGAAAGGACATATACCGAATTTCTTGATACGTTCGCGGCGCTGACTCCCGATTTTCAAATCGGGGAAAGAGAGCCGCTCAGTATGAAGCCTTTAAATACCCCGGGCTTTAGCCCGGGGATGGCTTTATTCGGTGCGCGTACCCGCGTTGCGTTTCAACGTCGCATACTTGTTCGCCCTGAAACAAGGTTGGTCCCCCCGGAAGTGCGCGTCGCATTTCCTGGCGGCATTTCTTGACCGCAACCCCCCCCCCTCGTATATTCTATCCTCTTTTCGAGCTTTGAGAAGTCCACGAACGATAGCGATGTCGGGAAAGGAAATCCGCCAGAATCGCGCGCCGTCCACGGTCGATCGTGTCTGAACCAGAGCCCTATTCCCCGGGAAACGAGCCGAGGCGCCCCCGGCGCAGGCGCAAATTCCATATCCTTATCCCGGCCGTTTGGATCCTCTCCTCGCTCGTCCTCCTCGAAATATTTTTCCGATTCTGGGATGCCAGGCCCATGCCGGACTGGTCCAAGCGTCCGGGCCTCCACGACAAATCTCCAATCCCCCTCTTCAACGAACGCTGCAAGGAAAAGAAAAACGGCCTTCCGATCATCAACCAGAATTATCCGGACTACGGTTTCCCCATCCGCGACTTTCATTATGAAAAAGCGAAGCCGGCCGGTACATTCCGCATTCTCGGGATCGGCGATTCCTTTGCCTGGGGCTGGGGTGTTCCGGATCACTTGGACACCTATTTCAAGCGGGTGGAATGCTGGTTCTCCAAGGAAGACCGCGGTCGAAAGATCGAGGTGATCAACGCCGCCGAGCCGGCCTCGACGAGCTGGTCCCAGGAAGAATTCCTGTTCAGCCGTGGATTCCAGTTCAGCCCGGATCTGATCCTGATGCAGTACAACCTGAACGACGCCGCAGAGTTCGGCGCCGTCGTGCCGTTCGACGCCTGGGCCGAATTGCGGCAGGAACGAAAGAAAAACTTCCTGCTCCGGATATCCAAGTTTTACAAACACGTGGATTGGCTCTTGACCCGGGCCAAGGTCCACCGCTCGACGGTGCGGATGTATCACGAGGCGTACTTCGGGCCTGAACAGAAATACTGGACGATCTGCCGGCAATCCATCCTCCATATCGCCGCGGAGTGCCGAACGAGAGGGATCACGTTCGTGGTCCAGATCTTTCCCCTGCTCTACAGCCTAGAGGAGAAGACCTACGAATTCGCCCGGGAGGTCGAGGCCGTCGAGAATTTTCTCGAGAAGAACGGGATCCTCTGTCACGACATGCTGCCCGATTTCCGGGGAACGACCTCCAGCGTGCTCTGGAATCTCCCTTCGGATTCCCACCCCAACGAGAAAGGCCACCGGATGGCGGCGGAATCGACCTACCGTTTCTTGACTTCGCGGGGCTTGATCCCGCCCCTCGTCGAACAACGAGGGGCGGCGAATCAATAGCCTGAGAGAGGTCCGTCGCGGCCGTTCTCGTCTGGGTGTTCATCCCCCGCAAGAAGGCGCCGGCCGCGGCCAAAAGGCATGCGGCCCCGAATCCCCTTATTGGAAGGGGGGCATCAGGTACTGGGGGTGGTTCAACGAATACGCATCGTTATTACATGGACCTCGCGGCCAGGGTTTTAGCAAAAAAAGGCGATATCGCCCGGGCGATTTCGGAATACGAGCGCCTGCTCGAAATTCGTTTTACCTATGAGTCCGTCCATTTTATCCATCCTCTCCACCATTACCGCTTAGGCGTTTTGAATGAAAGAGCCGGAGAGGCCGAAAAGGCCGGGGCGCAGTACGAACGCTTCCTCGACCTCTGGAAAAACGCCGATCCAGGCCTGCCCGAGGTCGAGGATGTCCGTAAGCGGCTGGCGGCGCTTGCGTTATAGCCGATTTTCGGATTGTCGTACGATCAAATATATCTTGTATTTAGGTTACGAATAGTGTAACCTAAAAGCAGGATGCAAACTCTTACCGAAAGGATCTTCCGTCTCTCGCCCCCCGGCGGCGCTTTCGACGAGACTGTCGTCCGCAATATTTTGTCCGACCGAACTGAGGCCGCCCGAAAGGTCCTCGTCCATCGGGCATTCTCCGCGGGCGAAATCATCCGGCTCAAGCCGGGGCTCTACCTTCTCGCTCCTGAATTTCGAAAAACGCATCCTCATCCGTTCGTCGTCGCCGCTCTGTTGCACTCCCCCTCGCATATCAGTCTGGAGTCGGCGCTCTCCTTTCATGGACTCATTCCGGAGGCGGTCCAGGAAGTGGCAAGCGTGACGTCCTTCCGGGGCCGCGTGTTCACGACTCCCATCGGCGTTTTCAGCTTCACCCGCGTTCCGGCCGAGAATCCGAGGGCCGGAGTCCGCGCCCAAAAGCTTGACGTCCGGAGCTGGGCGTTCATCGCCTCTCCGGCAAGGGCCATCGCCGACTTGATTTACGCGCGGCGAGAGGTGAGCTGGGAGAGGGACGGCACGGCTTTTCTGACCGACTCTATGCGAATCGAAAGGGGCGATCTTGAAAGCATTCGCCGCGACGATCTGGAGGAGGTGAGCGAAAGCCTCCGGGACCGCCGGACCGTGGAATATCTCAGGGAGCTTTCGCGGGAGTTCGAAACATGACCGGACATCTTCTCGAAGCGAGAATCAAGGAGTACGCCATCGCCAACGCTCTTGATCAGGAAAACGTCCTCCAGGAGATGATCCAGCAATATCTCCTGGCCGGTCTGGCCCGGGCCGGCTTTTTTTCGGACGAAGGCGGCGTCTTTCACGGCGGAACCTGTCTCCGCATCGTCTATGGCATGAATCGCTTTTCGGAGGATTTGGATTTCTTCCTGAAACGGCCGAGTCCCGAATTCGCTTGGCTGCGCTATCTCGACCCCGTCCTCCGCGACGCGTCCGGAGAGGGTTTTCGGTTCAGCGTCCCGGACGCAACGCCGGAGAAAGGCCCGGTCCGGAAAGTGATGATCCGGGCGGAATCCGTCGGCCTCGCTCCCCCTCTGGATCTGCCGTTCGAACGCGACTTCAGAAAGCTCATCAAGGTCAGGCTCGAGATCGATACGAATCCTCCCCCCGGCTCGAGCTTTGAAACGCGCTACGTTTTTTTCCCTCTGACGGCTGCCTTGACCACTCAGACGCTCGAATCGGGCTTCGGGATGAAGCTCGCCGCTCTCCTGGCCCGGAGCTACACGAAGGGACGGGATTGGTACGATTTCCTTTGGTATATCCACAAGAAGATCCAGCCCGACCTGGCGTTGCTCCGGAACGCCCTGGAACAGCAAGGCCCCTGGGCGGACGAATCGCCGTCCAGCGATCCCGCATGGATTTTGGATCGGTTGAGGGACAAGATCGCCCTGATCGACTGGGAAGTCGTCCGCCGGGATGTGCGGCGGTTTCTCCCGCTTCGGGATCAGGACGCTCTCGGTTTATGGAAAATGGATTTCTTCCTCCAGCGCCTGGACGTTTTCGCGGAATATCTCGCGCGCTAGTCTCCCGTGAGACGCGTAACTCGAAGCGTCGATCATGGCGGATTGACGCCCCCATGATTCTCTGTTACTCTTGGGCCACAACGGATCGAAGGGATCAGCCGTGGCCGTTACGTGTCCGAAATGCCGCCATGAGAATGCCGAGACGCTCAAATACTGTGGGGAGTGCGGCACGCAGCTCTCCTCGGCCAAAGTCATTCATCCCGAGGTTACGGAAACCATAAAAACATCCGTCCGCGAATTGGCCACCGGCTCGACCTTCGCCGGCCGCTACCAGGTCATCGAAGAGCTGGGACACGGCGGCATGGGCAAGGTCTATCGGGCGATGGACACGAAGCTCCGCGAGGAAGTCGCCATCAAGTTCATCAAGCCCGAGATCGCCTTGGACAAGAGCACCCTGGAGCGATTCCAAAACGAGCTGAAGGTCGCCCGCAAGATCAGCCACCGGAATGTCGGCCGGATGTACGAGCTCATGGAGGACAGGGGCCTCCATTTCATCACCATGGAATATGTCCCCGGCGAGGACCTGAGGAGCTTTCTCCACCGGTCCAAGCGGCTGGCCATCGGGACGGCGGTGGATATCGCCAAAGACGTCTGCGATGGATTGGCGGAAGCGCACCGCCTGGGTGTCGTTCATCGGGATCTCAAGCCTTCCAACATCATCATCGACAAGGATGGAAACGCGAGGATCATGGATTTCGGGATCGCCCGGTCGCTCCGGACGAAGAGCATCACCGGGGAGGGCGTGATCATCGGGACGCCGGAGTACATGAGCCCGGAACAAGTGGAAGGCAAAGATGTCGACCAGCGCTCGGACATCTACTCCCTGGGGATCATCCTCTACGAGATGACCGCGGGCCGCGTCCCGTTCGAGGGAGACACGCCGTTTTCCGTCGGCGTGAAGCACAAAAGCGAAGCGCCGAAGGATCCGCGTCAGACGAACGCCCAGATCCCCGAAGACCTGAGCCGGTTGATCCTCAGATGCCTGGAGAAGGAGGCGGACAAGCGCTATCCGACGGCGGACGCATTGCGCGCCGACCTGGAGGGGGTCGCCCAGGGATTGCCCGCTACCGAAACCAGCATCCCGAAGCGAAAGCCACTGACGTCGCGCGAGATCACCGTCAAGTTCAATCTCAAAAAGCTCGCCGTTCCCTTGGCCGTCGTCCTCGTTTTGGCCGTTGCGGCCGTTCTCGTCTGGGTGTTCATCCCCCGCAAGAAAGCGCCGGCCGCGGCCAAAATCGAGAACTCGATCGCCGTCATCAGCTTCGAGAACCAGACCGGCGATAAAGCCTATAATCATCTCCGGAAAGCCATTCCCAATCTCCTGATCACGAACCTCGAAAACAGCGGATTGTTTTACGTCGTCACTTGGGAGCGGATGCAGGACATCCTCAAACAGATGGGCGTCAAGGAGGCCGGCTTCATCGACAGCGATCTCGGATTCGAGCTCTGCCGGCGGGAAGGCATCCAAGCGATCGCCATCGGCAGCTTCGCCAAGGCGGGCGACATTTTCCGCACGGATGTCAAAGTCCTCGATGCCGAGACCAAGCGCCCCCTCAAAACGGCCAATGTCAAGGGGACGGGCGTCGACAGCATTCTCGACAGCCAGATCGACGCCTTGAGCCGGGAAATATCGCTCGGATTGGGTGTCGAGACGGCGAAGGTCGAGGAGGCGCGGCTCAATATCAAGGATATCACCACCCCGTCGCTTCAGGCCTACGATTATTTTCTCAAGGGAAAAGAAGCCTATAGCCTGGTCAATTGGGGAGAGGTCAAGAAGAATCTGCGGGCGGCCTTGGAGATCGATCCGACCTTTGCCCTGGCCTACGTCTACCTGGCCTGGGCGAACCACAATACCGGCGACGATAAAGAGAGGGATGCGACGATCCTGAAGGCGATGTCTCTTTCGAACAAGACCTCCCAAAAAGACAGGCTTTATCTCGAGGCCGGCTACGCCTTGTTCATTCAGCACGACCTTGACAAGCACGGCGCTCTTCTCCAAGAGCTCGTCGAGAAATATCCCGGCGAGAAATGGGCCTTTCATTACTTGGGCGACTATTTCATGAGTTATCGAGAGGATTACGCCGCGGCGATCGATGAGTACGAAAAGTGGCACGCGCTCGACCCGAAGGACCCCAACGCCATGAGTCATGTCACCGGCGCGAGCTACATGATGGGCGATTTTCGGAAAGCGGCGGACTACGTCAAAAAGCATGACGCGGTCGCTCCCCCCGATCCTTATAACTTGACCCTTCAGGGTATTATGCACGCGCTGATGGGGCAATTTGACACGGCCGTCGCCAAATTCCATCAAGCGCTCGGAATGCAGCCTGATTTCAGCTATACCTTGTTATGGCTGAGCCTGATCTATGCCGTCCGGGAACAGCTGGAAGAATCACTGAAGTGGGCTGGCGAGTATGTCTCCCGGGCTTCCTCGGCCGGGCTGAAATCCGATGCCTGTTTCCGGAGAGGCTGGCTGTTTTTCTGGATGGGACGATTCCGGGAGGCGCTGGCGGATTTCGACCTGGCCGAAAAGCTGGCTGAGGAAGCCGGAAATTGGGGGTCTAAAGCGCTTTCGCTCGAGGGCCGAGGCAGCGTCCATCTGTCCCGGGGCGAGTTCAATCTCAGCCGGGCTTCGTTCGAGGCTGAGCTCCAGGTCTTTGTCGAACGCCTCCGAGCCTGGCTCCCGTTTAACCGGGCTTATGCGGCTTGGCGGCTGGGCCTCCTCGCAGTCGAACAAAGGCAGATCGACCTGGCCAAATCCAAGGCCGCGGAAATGCAGGCGGCTTGGGCGGAGATCGAAGGCAAAGACAAGGACCGACTGGCGGTCCTGCGCGGCCTCCTCCAAGGCGAGGATCTGCTTGCTCAAGGTGATTTGGACGGCGCCTTGGCCGCGGGCCAAAAGGCCTGCGGCCCAGAATCCTCTTATTGGAAGGGGGGCATCAGGTATTGGGGGTGGTTCAACGAATATGCATCGTATTATATGGACCTCGCGGCCAGGGTTTTGGCCAAAAAAGGCGATATCGCCCAGGCCATTTCGGAATACGAGCGCCTGCTCGAAATTCATTTTACCTATGAGTCCGCTCATTTTATCCATCCTCTCCACCATTACCGCTTGGGCGTTTTGTATGAAAGGGCCGGTGAGGCCGCAAAGGCCAGGGCGCAGTACGGTCGCTTCCTCGACCTCTGGAAGAACGCGGATCCCGGCCGGCCGGAGGTCGAAGACGCCAGGAAGCGGCTGGCGGGGCTGAAATAAAATCCCGGGCGAGGGCTTACCACTTTGACAATCCGTGCGCAGTTCCGTATCTTTGAGCCATGATTTTCATCCTTGCGGGGCCGGTCGGAGCAGGGAAAACCACGTTCCTCCGCGGTCTCGTAGAAGAGCTGCGCAAGGCTGGCGTTCCCTTCGACGGCTTCCTGAGCCTGCGGGTGATGACGGGAGGGGAGCCCGAGGGATACCAGATGTTGGATGTCCGGGACGGCCTGGGCCTCGCCCTCTTGAGGAGGACGGACTATGAGAAGGGGGAGAGGGTCGGGCCCTACGTCATGCTTCCGGCCGGGCTGGAACGGGCGAACGGGATCATCAAGAGAAGCAGTCGGGAGGACCTTCTCATCGTCGACGAGATCGGGCCTCTCGAGCTCCGCGGCGGCGGCTTTTGGCCCGCTCTCAAAGACGCGCTGTTCGACGAACGGCGGCGGTTTCTGGTCGTCGTCAGGGAAACGTTGCTCGGGGAATTCCTGAATCTGTTCGGCGGAGTGCCGGTGAAGGTCTTTAAGCCGGGAGCCTGGCCCGAGCTCCAAAAAGTCCTTTTAGAGAAGGGTGAAATTCCGGTCAAAATCAAATTCTTCGCCTATTTCAGGGAGATTTTCGGGGCGAAGGAACAAGAATTGCGCGTGCCCGCCGGCTCGACCGTCCGCCGCGTCCTCGACATCCTTGGCGACACGCCCACCCGCCGCGCCGAGATCCTCGCCTGCGGCGAGCTCAAGCCTCACATCGTGGTCATGATCAACGGCGCGGCCCTTCCTGCCGCCACCGGTCTGGAAACGCCGCTCAAGAATGGCGATGTCGTAGCGATATTTCCATTGATGGGCGGGGGATAATAGACCGTTCATCGCGGCCTACTTTTTTTCGAGCGCCGCCAGCCTCGTGCGGGCGTCCTCGACCTCCGGCCGGCCGGGGTCGGCATCCCTATAGAGGTCGAGGAATTTGCGATACTGGCTGATCGCCTTATCCTTCGCCCCCTTCTTCTCATACAGCTTGGCCAGCCTGTAGTGAAGCTCCGGATGGATCAGGAATTTCGCCCGGTCCTTCGGGTCAAAGGTGACGAGCTTCTCATATTCGGCGATGGCCCTGTCGAGGTCTCCCTTCTGCTGATAGGCCCGGGCGACGACGTCTTTGAAAAAAGGGAGATTGTGATTGATCATACCAATCGTTTCACCCGTCAAAGGAGCCTCCGGCGCTTTCGCCGCTCCAAATGCGGCGATGGCTTTGTCCGGAGAGCCTTCGGCCAGGCTCAGCTCGGCCTGATAGAGTCCGTCCAGAAAAGCGGCCAGCTCTTTTTGGGCGGGACTCAGACCCGGCACGGAGGACATGCCCTTGGCAAGCTTCGTCCTGGCCGAGTCGAGCTTGCCCTCCGCGAGATCGATGAAACCGAGGAGATTGCCGTAGAAAGCTTTGTAATAGGCTTCACTGTCCGGATTTGTTTTAACGTAGACATCCAGCCAGTCTTTTATGGATTTTCGGGCCGACGGATAATCTCCCTTGGCGGCATAGACGAACGCTTTGATTCTGGAGATACTTGCCCTCGAAGCCGGAATCTCCTCCGCAGCCCGAATTTCTTGAGCCTGATCCAGATTTTCCAGACCGTTCTTGAAGGCGCCGAGCCAACATTGATAAAAGCCTTTGAACGCATGTCCGTTGCTCTTCGAGCTTACGCTCTGCGACTGGGCGATGCGCTTATCGCTCCATTCCAAAGCCGTTTGGGGATCTTCCTTAAGCGCATATAAAACCGCGAGGCTGCCCCGGGGAAAAGGAAAGTCAGGTTTTAAGGCCAAGGCCTCCTTGTGCTTGGCGATCGCATCCTCGAGCCTGCCGATAATAAAGAATACGTCGGCCAGAGAATCGACCGCATTTGCGTCTCCCGGATAAAAAGAAACAAGCTTCTTGAAATACTCAACGGACTTGTCATAGATCCCCAGATTGAGATACGAGTAGCCTAGTAAATTAAGGGCCAATACGTTTTCGGGATCGAGCTGCAAAACTTTCAGGCCCTCGCCGATGGCTTGATCATTTTGACCGACTCCGTAATACCAGACCTCAAGCCAAAGATGGGCCGTTTTTTCTTTGGGGTATTTGCCGGCGATCTCCTTCAGGATCCGGATACCGCTTTCCCATCGGCCTTCCACGCGATATTCAAAAAGAGCCTCGATATAAAGCCGTTCTTTTTCCGTGACCTTGTGCGCCAGAGCTTTTGCTTTTCGAATAGCTTCGATGCACGCTTTGGAATTGCCTAAATAATTGTGCGCCACTCCCAGATAGTTGAAGGCGGAGGCGAATTCGGGATCCAGGGCGACGGCATTTTCCAGGGACTTCCGGGCGTCTTCAAAATAGGCTCTGAACAGCGCCTCGACTCCCTGAAGGTAGAACCTGTACGCCTCCATGGAGCGAGTCGTCACTTCGATGATTGGGGCGCCGGCGGATGCGCCGCCGGCAGCGCGCAGGCCGAGTCCCTCGGAAATCTCCCGGCTGAGCTCGTCGATCTGCGTCCTCAGGATGCTGTCCACGCTCTCCCCCCGCGCGTCGGCGCTCTTGAGCATCTTTCTCGATTCGACGTCCAGGACCTTGGCCTCCGTGGCGAACATCTCGCCGGCCTTGACGAAGCTTCCCAGGACGATCGATTTGATCCCCTCCTTGCGGCAGAGCCGGAACCCCGATTCGCGGTCGATGTTCTTGACGTCCTTCTCGCCCAGCTGGGAAAGGAGATCGTACATCCGCTCCCAGGTGACGACGTAGAATCCGCCTCTCTGCTCCAGGCTGGTGATCAACAGGCTGGGGATCGCCTTCTTCAGGAAGTCGAACGCCGGGTCTCCGGTCTGGTTTTCGAAGCTGATGACCGCGATCGAGTTCTCGATCCTGGGGGCCGGCGCGGCTTCCTTGCGGGGGAGGAATTTCCAGAGAAGGAGCCCGATGACGCCGACCCCGATCACGATCAGCGCCGGGACCGCGACCTTCTTCAGCTCGAACTGAACCGTGATCCGTTTTGACGTGAGCGTTTTTCTCTGGGGGACGAGGCGCTCCGTCGTGGGGATGCCCTTTTCGATCTTCCCGAGCTCCGCCCCGACTTCCGCCGCCCTCTGATACCTCGCGGCCTTGTCCTTTTCCAGACAGCGTAAAATGAGCCGGCTCAAATCCGCGGGGAGCTGGGCGTTGAGCTCGCGCGGGTCCTTGGGCGCCTCGCTCTTGTGCTTGACGCCGATCGTGAAAGGCGTCTCCCCCTCGAACGGCACATGGCCCGTCGCCATCTCGTAGAGGATGATGCCCAGCGAATAGATGTCCGAGCGCGGGTCCGTTTCCTTGCCCTCGACCTGCTCCGGAGACATGTATTCGGGCGTCCCGATCATGATCCCCGCCCCCGTGATTCCCTTGCCCGAAAGCGAGCGGGCGATCCCGAAGTCCATGATCCGGGCGTTGCCGTCCTCGTCGACCATGATGTTCTGCGGCTTGAGGTCCCGATGGACGACCCCAAGCTTGTGGGCCTCTTCCAGCCCCTCGCAGACCTGCCGGGCGATCCCGACCGCCTGGCCCGGGCTCAGCCGGCCGACCTTCCGGACGAGCTGCTTGAGGTCCTCGCCGCGGACGTACTCCATGGTGATGTAGCGCAGGCCCTGGTCCTCGCCCAGGTCGAACATCTGGCAGATGTTTTTATGCCGGATCTTGCGGGCGAGGCGCAGCTCGTTGGAGAACCGCTCGACGGCCGTTTTGTCGAGAACCGCCTCCGGCCGGATGAGCTTCAGGGCGACCTTCTCCCCGATCTTGGTGTCGTGGACTTTGTAGACCCGGCCCATGCCGCCGTGGCCCAGCTCTTCAATGACCTGGTAGCGGCCGGCGAAGGTCAATCCGGTCGTCAGCTCCCGGGCGGATGTCTTCAGGGTCTCGGTCGGCATCGCTCCGAGATCATCGGAATCCTGGGGACACGCACCTCGTTCCTTCGGAACAGGTACATGTCCCCGGAGCTGCGTCCCGCACTTCGCGCAAAAACTGCTGTCGGGCGGATTTTCGGAACGGCATTTCGGGCACGTGACGGCCACGGATAATCCCTTCGATCAGGAGTGATTCAAGTTTATCAGAGAATCAAAAGTGCGTCAATGCGCTTGAGGAATTTGAGGGGGGTTCACTTCATCTCTGCCAGCCGCTTTTAGGTTTCGTCGACCATCGCGATGCCCGGATCGGCGTTTTTTCAAACATCCAGGGCGATGTTCAAGTGCTCCAACGCCCTTTTCTTATCCCCCGTAGCGAGATAGACGAGAATCACCTCCGGGGCTTTTTAAGAAGGGCGAGGAAGGCCCGCAAGGTCACGACCCTGATCCGGCGGAATCTTTTCAAAGCGAGAAGGTCATGATCTCCGGTGACGATGTAACCGGCATTTCCCGAAACCGCGGTTTCTATCAGGAAATCATCGCCGGGATCTCGACAGATTCGGATTTTCTCCTGACAGGTTGAAAGATCGCCTCGGAGGGCGAACAGCGCGGCGATATCGTCGAAGTCCTTGGGACTCGTTCGATATTTCGTCCGAATCTTGGGATGGACGAGGACGGCGGCGATCTCATCGATAAGCTCGGGCGAAAAGACGGCCGTGAAGGCCCCCTCGGAAAGGCTGCGCCAAAGAATCCCCGCCGGGCCTTTCGGCCGGATGAGGGCGGACACGATGACATTCGTATCGAGGACCGCGCGGACTTTCATTTCTTGCGTTTGCGAACGTCCCGAACCGCGCCGGCGACGTCCGTGGCGATCTCGTCCGCGCCGTACCGAGCGTTGGCGGCAGCCATACGGGCAACGATGTCTTCGAACCGTCTGAGAATTCCTTCTTCATCCGCGCGAACATACCTGAGGTACTGTTCGTAGGGAATGAGGACGGCCTCGGGCCGGCTGCCTCGCGTCAAGACATAGGGAACGTGCTCCTCGGCGACCTCGTCGAATGTTTTCTTAAATCGCCGCTGAAGGTCCGTGACGCCGATGATTTTGTTCATAGTTGTCTCGTTTCGAACGATTCATATTTAAATATATATTTCAATATGTATAAAGTCAAGTCCACACCGGAAGCAGGATTCGCAACCTCTGACATGGTCCGCGTACGCAGGTCGAATATCCGGCAGACGTTGCCGTGGCTGACTCGGCGGGCGTTTTTGGCTGGCTTAAGCCCGGTCCCTCACTCGGCGCAGAAATGAGCCGTGTCCGCATTGGTCAAATGACACTTCGGGCATTTCATAGGCCGTATTTCCTTATCGGGCTATTCAATCCAATCCCATCTTCTTGAGCAGGGCCTCGTAGCGCGGATCGGCCCGGTATTCGTCGAAAGAAGGCCAGACCTTGACGTGCAGGAGCGATGCCGAATGATCATCGAAGGCTCTCTCAAGGTGCTTGAGCACGGCGTCGGCGCCGCCCAGTTCGGCGTATATGATGGCTACGGTAAATCCGCCCAGTCCGGAAATGACCCCCTTAAATCGCTTTAGAACGTCTTCGCGGGTCCCCAGCTTTCCCATCCTGAACAAGGCCAACTGATAGATGAAGTCGTTGCGATCGTCATCATACAGGTCCAACATCTCCTGGCACATGGCTTTCTCATGGTAAGCCCATCCGAAGTTCATTTTCGTCTGGGTGAAATCGGGGTCCATTTCGTACGTCTTTCGGCGCTGTTCGATCGCCCGGTCCGTTTTCCGGGCCAGGAGATACCCCCACCCTGGATTACGGTTGATGCTGAGGGCCGTCTCCCCCTCGAAGGGCACATGACCCGTCACCATCTCGTAGAGAATAATGCCCAGCGAATAGATATCCGAGCGGGGGTCGGTTTCTTTGCCTTCGACCTGCTCCGGCGACATGTATTCGGGCGTCCCGATCATGATCCCCGCCCCCGTGATCCCTTTATCCGAGAGCGAGCGGGCGATCCCGACTGCTTGGCCGGGGCTCAGCCGGCCGACCTTCCGGACGAGCTGCTTGAGGTCCTCGCCGCGGACATACTCCATGGTGATGTAGCGCAGGCCCTGGTCCTCACCCAGGTCGAACATCTGGCAGATGTTCTTGTGCCGGATCTTGCGGGCGAGGCGCAGCTCGTTGGAGAACCGCTCGACGGCCGTCATGTCGAGGACCGCCTCCGGCCGGATGAGCTTCAGGGCGATCTTTTCGCCGATTTTGGTGTCGTGGACTTTATAGACCCGGCCCATGCCGCCGTGGCCGAGCTCTTCGATGACCTGGTAGCGGCCGGCCGAGAAAAACAGCCAAGCCACAGGCCGCAAGAATCCTCGCTCTCTCGTTACATATAAAAAACCCCGAAATTCCTTTTCCGCGTCGTTCTTCCTCGGGCGGAGATTCAAGCCGGCGAAATGGAATCGGCTTTATTACGATCTCATAATCTTCGCCCAAATCGCTTGGTATCTCGGCGAGGATATAAACTCGGTCATCCACGGCAAGTCGATTGATTTGAAATGCTCCAAAGAGATTGGAATGAGATAGTCTCTGGCCTGGCAGGATTTTTCGAGTTGATCCAGGGCTTCCTCCTGCCTGTTCAGCCCGAGGTAGATAAAGGATTTAAGATAGGATGGGACGTATTTTTTTTTGAATGCCCGAAAATGCCGCAAGCCCGGTTTCAAAAGGAGAAAAGGCCTCAAGAGAGGAGGGACGAAGGGCTCTTTTTCGATCTTCTCCAGCTTCTCAAGACATTGAAGAGCTTCATCCTTGCGGCCGGCCATGGCCTGGGCCATCCCGATATAACCGTAAGCGGCATCCGCGCCGAACGCAGCGGCTTTCTGCGAATATTCAATGACTTTCTCCGGGATCGCCGGTTTGAAGAGATAGATCACCCCCAGCCATTCATTCAGCATGGGATTGTCGGGCTCCATGGCCAGGGCCATAAGCATTTTATCGCGGCTCTCCGGTAGCCGACCCAATTCTGCCAGGATGACGCCGTATTGGGACTGCCCCAAAGATGACAGCGGATCCAACTCGAGGCATATTTCCATCTCTTTCAAAGCTTCTTCTCCCCGCCCCCAGGTCCCCAGGATTTCCGCGCGCGATGAGTGAACTTCCACGTTCTTGGGATTGAGTTCGATGCCTCGCAGGGCGAGGCGCTCAGCGGCGGGCAGATCCCATTCATAACAATACGTGATGAGGGCCAGAGAATAGTAAAGTTCGCTCAGCGAATCATCGATCTCTTGGGCATGCTTGAGCAATTCTCTGGATTTCAAGTACCCTTCCCGGGGAGGGATGAAGCCGAATTCCGCCAGCATGTTAAAGACATCGGCGATGCCCACATAGGGAAGGGCATAGCGGGGGTCTCTATCGATAGCCCGTTGGAAGCAATCGACGGCCTGGATCATGTCCTTTGGCGAGCGCCGATTCCAGTGATATCGCCCCTTGAGATAGAGCTCGTACGCCTTCTCGTCCCGGGTGTGGCGCTTCGTGACTCTTTCCTTCTCTCCCTCGAGGAGCTCGACCTTCAGCTTTTCAACAACCGCCATCGAGATCTCGTCCTGGACGGAGAAGACGTCTTTAATATCGCGGTCGAATCGCTCCGACCAGAGATGATAGCCGTCCGCAACGCAGATGAGCTGGGTCGTCACTCTAAGATGCTTCCCCGATTTCTGGATGCTCCCTTCGAGAACGGAGCCGACGTTCAATTGTCTTCCGATCTCGCGGATATCCGCGTCTTTCCCCTTGAAGGAGAAGGCCGAGGTGCGGGCAGTGACCTTCAAGCCTTTGACTTGGGCCAAAGCGTTGATCAACTCCTCGGCCAGGCCTTCACAGAGGAAATCCTGGTCGCGCTGTGAGCTCATGTCCTTGAACGGCAAAACGGCGATGGAGGAGATGCCCTCCCGCTCTCCCCCGGAAAGGGCCGCCGTTTTCATCCCGGGGACGTCCTCGGTGATCGAAATCTCTCCCTTGGCCATGGGAACTAGCTCGGCCAGCAACTCCTCGGCGCTCTGATAGCGTTCTTCTTTCTTCTTGGCCAGGCATTTGATGATCAGGTGGTCGAGCGTTTGCGGAATCTGGGCGTTGAGCTCGCGGGGATGTATCGGAAGCTCCGTCTGGTGTTTGAGGGCGACGCTGAACGCGCTTTCTCCATGGAACGGCGGCTGCCCGGTGACCATTTCATAGAGGATCGTCCCCAAAGCATAGATGTCCGTGCGCTCATCCGCGCTTGTTCCGGCCGCTTGCTCCGGAGACATATAATACGGCGTTCCGACGATCATCCCCGTCGTCGTCAGCTCGGGGCCGGCGATCTCGCGGGCAATGCCGAAATCCATGATCCGCACGGTCCCCTCGGGATCGATTCTGATATTACGCGGTTTGAGGTCCCTGTGGATGACGCCCAGCCGATGAGCCTGAGCGAGTCCCTCGGCGATTTGCGCCGCCAGAGAGCTGGCTTTCTTGATCGGGAGTCGGCCTTCCCGGCCGATAAGCGCGTCTAAGTCTTCGCCCGGAACGTATTCCATGGTGATGAAGAGGGTTCCCGCTTCCTCATGAAGATCGAACAGCTGGCAGACATTCTCATGGCTGATTCTTCGGGCGAGCTTGAGCTCGTTTTTAAATCGCTCGACGGCTGTCGGATTGGGGGCGATTTCGAATCTGAGGACTTTAAGGGCCATTTCCTCGTTGATTTTCCGGTCCATCACCTTGTAGACCGTGCCCATTCCTCCTTTTCCCAGCTCTTCGATGACCTGGTAGCGTCCGGCGAAGGTCGAGCCCGTGGCCAGTTCTTGCGTGGACATCTGGAGCGTTTCAGTGACTTCGGGGCGGACGTCTTTGGAGGGGGACAGCTGGGTGCCGCAATCGGCGCAGAAATGAGCCGGGTCCGCATTGGACAAATGGCATTTCGGGCACGTGACGGCCACTGTTGACCCCTTCGATTTTCTGTAATTCAAGGTTATCAGAGAATCAAAGGGGCGTCAACGCGTCCGCAGAGCGCCGATAGAAACCGAGACATGGCGTCCGGTATAAGGGAGCAGCGTCAGAAGCGGTTGAAACCGCCTTAGGCGAAATAGGGAAAGGACGGCGCAGCCGCCTAAATGACGGACTGGTTGACGGCTTCGAGATAATGCCGGATGTCCCGGAGATCCTCTTTCAGGATCGAATAGACTTTCTTGTCGTCGACTTTCCAATACAGGTGGACGAGGAGATTTCTGAACTTGGCCATCCTTTTCAGCCTCTCGACGAGTCCCTCCTCGAGGAACGCGAGCTCGCCGAGAACCTGGAAGCAATCGGCGTGATCCCGGGGAGCCCGCCCGCCGGCCCGGGCCACGATCGAACTGCAGATATCCATGGTCCCTTCGATGGCCACGATCAGGTTGTATTTGGCGCCGTCCAGTTTTTCAGGATTGGAGAGAAACTCCTCTTCGGCGATCCCCGCATACCCCTCCAGCTTTCGCAAGGCGGCGTTGATCTCTCCCATGATCTGGCGGATGCGGTCGACGTTATACTCGGGCACGGGTCAATTCCTCCTGATAAATGCGGGCCTGGCGAGCGAAATCGAAATACTCGCTCCACGTCCTGCGGAGAAAATCCTCCCGGGTCGATTCGTCTCTGGACAGAAGCAGGATTCCCCGCGAGGCGTGATAGCGGAAGCTCAGGGGGGCGCGATTGAGGATTTTGACGTCCACGGGCAAGCCAAGCGCCTTTTCGAGACGCAGGGAAAGCGCGATCTCGTATTCAACGTCATCGGACGGCCTGGCTGCGCCGGGCGCCAGGAAAACCGCGATGTCGACGTCCCGAAACGCGGCCTTCAGGAGAAACGACCCGTGGAGGTAGGCGAAAACGATTTCATCGTGAGGCGCAAGGAGACTCTTCAGCTTCCGGACCGAGCCCTCGTAATCGGTTTCGCTTGTTTTCATGTTCAAGCGGATTCTATCCCGTGACCACGAAGACGTCAAATGACGCCGGATTCATCAATCCAATCCCATCTTCTTGAGCAGGGCCTTGTAGCGCGGATCGGCCCGGTATTCGTCGAAGGAGGGCCAGACCTTAACATGCGTCAGTAGTGCAGCATGATCATCGAAAGCCCGCTCAAGGTGCTTGAACACGGCGTCGGCAGTGCCGCCCAGTTCGGCGTAAACGGCGGCTGCGGTATATCCGTCCAGTCCGGAAATGATCCGGTCGAGTTGCTTTAGGACGTCTTCGCGGGTCCCCAGCTTTCCCATCCTGAACAAGGCCAACTGATAGATGAAGTTGTTGCGATCATCTTCATACAGGTCCAACATCTCCTGGTACATGGCTTTCTCATGATAAGCAAAGCCGAGGTTCGTTTTCGTCAGGGCGAAATGGGGGTCCATTTCGTACGTCTTTCGGAGCTGTTCGATCGCCCGGTCCGTTCGCCGGGCCAGAAGATACCCCCACCCCAGATTTCGGTTGATGCTGAGGTCGGTCGGGTTGAGGTCCCGGGCCTTCTCGAGTTCCGCCAGGGCTTCCTCATGCCGGCCGAGAAACGTCAGGAGGCGGCCGTGCCAGTGGCGGGCCAGGGCATAATTCGGGTCCAGGCGCAGGGCCGTCTTGAATTCCTCCTCGGCACCCTTGAAGTCCCAATCAACCTCCAACTTGATATTGGCTGCGGATGTATGCGCCTCGGCGAGGGCGTCATCCAGCTCCAGGGCCCTTCGCGCCGCCTCCTTGGCTTTCGCCCCGTATTCCCTCGCGCCGTTTTGAAACCTGAACATGTAGACATCTGCTAAGCCCGAGTAGGCCAGAGCATATTGGGGGTCTAAATCGATCGCCAGCCGGAAGTTCTTGGCGGCGTTCTCCAGGCCTTCGCCCGTCCTCTTGTCGAAGAACCAGCGGCCCAGCTCGTAGAGCTTGTAGGCTTCGACATTGTCCGTCGGCTTCTTCCGGAGACCGGACTTTTCCTCCGGAGACAGGACGACATTCAGGGCTTGCGCGATCTTCTCGGCGATCTCGCTCTGGATGGAGAAGATCTCATCCGATTTTTTGGCGAAGCTGTCTCCCCACAATCTCGAGCCGTCCCCCGCCCTGATCAGCTCGGCGTCGACCCGGACAGTGTCGCGGTCGAGAAAGACCGCCCCGGCCAGGATGTTGTCCACCCCGAGCTCTTCCCCGATCGTCCGGAGGCTCTTGTTCGAGCCGGTATAAGGCTTGGACAGGAACCTGGACCGGACATCGAATCTCCCCAGGCGGTCGAGCTTGGTGATGACCGCGCTCATCGTCCCGTCGCAGATATGGGCCTGGTCCTTCCGCGGGCTCACGTCCTCGAACGGCAGGACGGCGATCGAGGGCTTTCCCCCTCGGCCCGGCGCCGCAGCCCTTCTCGGGAGAATCCGCCAGATCCCGACCCCCGCGGCGATCAAGACGACCGCGATGAGCGCCGGGACGAGGATCTTCTTGGGAGAGAACGAAACCGTGATCTCCTTGGACGTGGCCGCTTTTTTAAGCGGGAGTGCGTGGGCCGTCGTGGGCAGGCCTTTCTCGACCTGCTCCAGCTCGGCGCGGAGAGCGGCGGCCGAGGGGTATCGCCTGCCCCGGTCTTTTTCCAGGCATTTCAGGATCACGCCGCTCAGGTCGTCGGGGAGATTCGGGTTGAGAATCTTGGGGCTTTTGGGCGTCTCCCCCTTGTGCTTCATGGCGATGCTGAGGGCCGTCTCCCCCTCGAACGGCACATGGCCCGTCACCATCTCGTAGAGGATGACCCCCAGCGAATAAATGTCCGAGCGCGGGTCCGTTTCCTTGCCCTCCACCTGCTCCGGCGACATGTATTCGGGCGTCCCGATCATGATCCCCGCCCCGGTGATCCCTTTTCCCGAGAGCGAGCGGGCGATCCCGAAGTCCATGATCCGGGCGTTGCCGTCCTCGTCGACCATGATGTTCTGGGGCTTAAGGTCCCGGTGGACGACGCCCAGCTTGTGGGCCTCTTCCAGCCCCTCGCAGACCTGCCGGGCGATCCCGACCGCCTGGCCGGGGCTCAGCCGGCCGACCTTCCGGACGAGCTGCTTGAGGTCCTCGCCGCGGACGTACTCCATGGTG
>Ga0172371_10000390_pt1 | contig 67165 bp, 63 predicted proteins | sample Lak12m_FD_114543 | JGI IMG/M metagenome (GOLD analysis project Ga0172371, IMG submission 114543) | Freshwater microbial communities from Kabuno Bay, South-Kivu, Congo - kab_022012_12m | ecosystem: Environmental > Aquatic > Freshwater > Lake | place: Democratic Republic of the Congo: South-Kivu... | reverse complement strand
TTCTTATCATAATTGGCTTATTCCGCTCCGAAATAACGTCGAAAAATTTAACGCTGAAATCGCTAGGTTCGAACCGACATATTTTGGCGAAAATAAAAGAAAAAACGAGGCTTTAACCTCGCTTAATCTACGTTGGCTCGGGGATAGGGATTCGAACCCCAATAAACAGGACCAGAACCTGTTGTCCTACCGTTAGACGATCCCCGATTAATTCAATGATTAATCGGCTTCAATTTTGGAGAAGAAATAACTAGCTGCAATCAAGAAAATTATAACTACACTTAGTAAAATTGTAAAGTCATACAATAAGCCGAAGGTATTAAGGCCGATAAGTATTCCTCTTAAAGCATCAACCCCATATGATAGTGGGTTAGCTTTCATTATAAGCATAATTATTCCAGGTAGATCTTTTAAGGAAAAAAATGCGCTAGACAAAAAAACCAGGGGCATTACTAAAAAATTGACTATCAATTGAAACCCCTGGATATCTTTCATCATTGAAGCAATGCCCGTACCAAGTAGAGTAAAGGCAAAGGCGATTAAAAGCATAACAACTATGGCCGGGATTATCAGCCAATAGTTAGCCAGCCTGAAGCCTAAAATGAAAGATAGCAATAAGACAATTAATCCTTGAAAAACGGCCGTTGTAGCTCCACCTAGACAGCGGCCAAACATAATCTTTAAACGGGACACTGGCGCAACCAACATCTCCTTTAAAAAACCAAACTGCCTATCCCAAATTATATCAAGCCCAGCAAATATCGAGGAAAAAAGAATTGTCATGGCGATAACGCCGGGCACTAAAAATTCTAAGTAATTTCCCTCACCCGCTTTCTGGTAAATCGGGCCGAACCCGAATCCAAAAGCAACCATAAAAAGAAGGGGTTGCCCTAGGGAACCAATAACTCTTGCTTTTGAGCGCTGATATCTTTTTATCTGACGCAACCAAAGTATATAAATGACTTCCATATTGTTTATGTTTAGCGGCGAAAACGTTTCATTACGTCGCGGTTAAGATCAGCCTTTTCTTCACGAATTACACTGCCGGTTAATTCGATGAAGGCTTCTTCTAAATTATCTTTGCCGGCCTGAGCCTTTAGTTCGCTTGGCGTACCGATGGCAATAATCTTTCCCTGATCTATAATAACGACTCGATCGGCGCTTTTTTCGGCCTCTTCAATATAATGAGTGGTAAAGAAAACTGTCATTTTTTCCTCCTGGTTAGTCTTCCTAATATATTCCCAAATGTGATTTCGGGTTTGCGGATCTAACCCCTGAGTCGGTTCGTCAAGAAATAATATTTTCGGGCGATGCAGCAACCCCTTAGCAATGTCTAAGCGCCGCTTCATACCGCCGGAAAACTTTTTAACAACTTCATTTTTCCTATCCAACAGTTCGACAAATTCTAATAGGTCTTTTATCTTTTTCTGACGAGTCTCTCTTGGCAAACCGTATAAAACAGCATGCATCATCATATTTTCGTAAGCGGTTAGTTCGTCGTCGACGCTAGAATCTTGGAAAACAATGCCAAAGGAATGTCTGGCTTTGTCTTTTTTAATCACTGGATTGTAGCCATTTATTTCTATCCGGCCACTTGTTGGCTTTAAAACAGTCGTCAGCATTTTAATCGTCGTGCTCTTGCCCGCCCCATTCGGTCCGAGAAAAGCTAAAATTTCGCCCTCGACCACGCTAAAAGAAATATTATCGACCGCGATAAAATTTCCGAATTTTTTTGTTAAATTTTCAACATTAATAATCATAATTAATTATTTGATTTTTTCCCAGGATTCAATTGGTCCGGAAACAGGTTTGAATAATGAATTCGGGGTTATCTTTTTCTGTTTTAGGAGATCTTGATATAATACGCGGTTGCGAATTTTTAACTTCCCTAACAAATGTCTAAATTCATAGTTTAATTGTTCCTGTCTGACTCTAATTTTAGCTTTAGTAATCGGAAAATTAATTTTATCAACTGAAAAATTATAACCCCTTTTTAGGGCTTCTTGATGAATATAAAATAGATAAGTATTAATATATAATAGAGGATTTTTTGTAGAATAAAAACGCGCTAATTGTGGATGTTTCTTGTAGCCCCTAGTCCTACCCTCTAGAACTCTTTTTGCTAGTAAGCTTTCACGCCAAACCGCTAAAAGACCCTGACGATCAAGATATTTAGGGTCAAGACTCCAAAGCCTCATACTATCAATATTAATCTTCTTTTCTCGGTCTCATCAAAGGAAATAAAGAGGTTTCTCTAATCGGTTTATCAACCAAGAAAGCAAATAGCCTCTCTCCAAAACCAAAGCCGCAAGTCGGCGGCATGCCATGCTCAAGCATTTCAACAAACTCAAAATCCGGCATCATCGCTTCCTTGTCTCCACGGTCGATTAATTTTTGCTGTTCTTTAAAGCGCTTATCCTGATCAATCGGATCATTCAATTCGGAAAAGCCGTTGCAAAGTTCGCTCCCGGCGATAATAACTTGAAAACGTTCAGTCAATTCTGGGTTATCCAGCTTCGCTTTAGCTAGAGGGCTGACGAGCTTGGGGTGATTGATAAGAAAAACCGGGCCGGCAATATTTTTACGGCAATATTTCCAAAGAGAATCCATTAAACGTTCTCGATTATTGCCCTCGTATTTGACTTTAAGTTCATCGAGCTTTTTAGCCATTTCTTTTTCTGTCGCCTGCAAGACATTGATCCCTGTTTGCTTTAAGACTTCAGTAACATAATCCATTCTTGGCCATTCGCCCGCTAAATCATACTCAAAGCCTTTGGTCTTAAACTTTGTTTTACCAAAAACCTTTTGGGCAATTTCTTGATACAGTTCTTGGGTTAACTTCATTCCCATTTCATAATCAGCGTAAGCCCAATAGAACTCCATATTGGTAAACTCCTGCAAATGATCGGGGCTCGACCCTTCATTGCGGTATACGCGGCCGATTTCAAATACTTTTTCATAACCAGCGGCCATTAACCGCTTTTGCCATAGCTCGCCGACAGAAATTCTTAAAAAGACATCCAGATCAAAGTCATCATGATGGGTTTTAAACGGATTTGCTTCAGCCCCTCCGGTTGTAACCTCGATGGTCGGGGTTTCTACTTCAAAAAAGCCGCGGCTTTTCATAAAACTGCGGGTCACTTCCCAAAATAGAGACTTTTTATAGAATAAATCGCGTAATTCTGGGTTCAAAAGCAAATCCAGATAACGTTTTCTGAGTTTTTCATCCTCATCTTTAAGTCCATACCAAGAATCGGGGATTGGCCGCAAAGCCTTGGAGAGTAATTGCCAATCCTTAATCATAACGCTCTTCTCGCCTTTATGTGTCAAAAATACTGTACCCTGAACTTGAATAAAATCAGCGACATCAATTAACTTTAAGAAATTCTTATATGAGTCCGCCCCGAGATCTTTTTTAGAGAAGGCTAATTGAATAGTTCCGCTCGCATCCTCTAAATTCGCAAAAGCTAAATTACCGTGTTCCCGCTTTGAACGTAAGCGACCGGCAATATAGAAAGTTTTTTGAGATTCTGCTAAAGAGTCGAAATCAGCCACTACTTTTTTTATTTCAAAATCACGCTTAACCTTAGCTGGATAAGGATTAATGCCGGCTTTAATAATTTCTTCTAGTTTTTTTATCCGATCGAGACGCTCGCTCACGGGCGCAGCCTCATTTTTAACTTCTTTTTTGTCGGACATAAGTGGATGATTATTCAATTTTTAAAATTTTATATTTAACAAGCCCCTTCGGCGTTTCAACTTCAACCGCATCACCCTTTTTCTTGTTCAAAAAAGCCACGCCTAGCGGAGATTCGTTTGAAATTTTTCCATTCAGCGGATCAGCCTCATTAAAACTAACTATTGTATACTGCTTTTCTTTGTCATTAGATTTAACTGTTACTTTCGAGCCCATGGCAACCTGCCCATTGCGACCCTCGTTCTGGACAACCGTCACATTTTTTAAAGTATTAGTAAGTTCGAGAATGCGCCCCTCATTTAAAGCTTGGGCATCTTTGGCTTCGCTATATTCAGCATTTTCGCTTAGATCACCTAGTTCTTTCGCCCTCTCAATTCTTTCTGCGATTTCCTTGCGTCGCGTAGTCGCCAAGAGGTTTAATTCATCTTTCAGTTTATCGTAGCCCTCTTGGGAGATAATTTGTTCGTTCATAATTTTATTTTATTGGTTGATATTATTTGATTTTTAATATACCCCATCTCGACGAATTAAACAAGCCCCGACAAGCAAAATCCCGATGCCCAGTGGGTGATTTAAATAGGGGGTAAAGAAATTTGTGGCCGCTAGGAAGATAATGCCGGCGCCAAAGCCAAGAAGGAACCAACTCCTATCTTTATACCCATAAGCTAAAGATCTTTTTACTAATTGGAAAATTAATAATAGATAAGCCAAGAGTCCTAACAAGCCGATTTTTAACCAAAGATCAAGATAACCCCATTCAAAGGCATAGGTTGTGTATTCCCCGGATGGATTTTTCTCTAAAACTCTGGGGTCGCGAGAAAAATAAGTAATTGTCGCGCCATAGCCTTGCCCTAAAAACGGCTCTTTCTTTATTTCTTTTGTTAGAACCGGCAGAAGAGACCAGCGCGAAGCGAGGGCTGCTTCATTATTATTACTCACCCGATTAAGAAAATCTGCGTTGAATGATCCCGGCGTAGGATAGGGGAAAATAGCTACGAGATAAATCAAGATAAAACCGGCCGTAAAACTGACAATAAACCAAAGAGCGGATGATAAAGCTTTACGCCAAGAATAAAAACGCCAAACAACGATTAAGCTGAAAATCAAAGCGATTACCAAACCAACCCAAAAACTACGTGAAAAACTAATTAAAATAACGCTGGAAAATAAGGCGGCCAGAAAAAAATTAATAATATTCTTATATTTTTTTAAGCTAATAAAAAAAGCTAAGAAAAAGGCGATGCCGCTATAAATCTGCCCCTGAATAAATATGCGCGGCCAGCCAGATAAAGTCGGCGTCATTTCGCCGACCAATGTTTTGCGCAGCCAAATATAAATATCTGGCGCGAAGCTTAGATTATGCGTAAAGACAAAAAGGAGGAATAGAGTCTTTAAGCTTAGCCAAATAACTGAAGCTAAAAAAACCGCCTGCAAATTTTTCCAAACTATTTTTTCTTCTCCGCCCTTTTCCGCATAAACGGATATTGCTGGTATAAGCAATAACCAATAAAGCCAGGCATTAAAATCACTGAAAATAAGATTAAGGGCGTGCCCCCTAAAATAAGCATTGATTATGCCGATAACTATAAATAAGGCGAGGAAGCCAAAATAATTTTTGTATTCAAAATTCTTTAAACTTGAAAGATACTGGCTGCGCCGCCCCTCTTTTATTAACTGACTGATAAACTTTATGGAGAACACCGCCATAACCACCAACCAAATGGCCATACGAATCGGTAATTGTATGCCACCCAGAGGTAAGACAAAAAGATGACCCATGGAGCCGACAAAAAGCTCAGTCAAAGCCATCAGTAAGCCATATTCTAATTTATAAAAGCTAATTCCCAGGCAAAACAAAACCAACAGCCCGAATAATACTTGGTTTAATCCAGGCGAAGTTAAAGCTAAAAAAGAAAAAACCTCGATGACAAGGAAAATCCCGAGATAAATAAATAGATTGCGAACTAGCTTAGAGCTTATCATAAATTAATTATCATAAATGACTGTGTCTCCGGCTTTAATGCCGTATTTTTCCGAGTAGCCGCCGTTTAGTTCTAAAACCTTATCAGCGGGAGACAAACTTTTATAACGAATGGCCGGATTATCTCCTTCTGGCTTAAGATTAGCGGCAATATTTATTATTTTCCCATCATTTAAAAAAATAATATCCAATGGAAAATTCATCTTGCGCATCACGAATTCCCTTTCTTGCTTATCAGGAAATATAAATAGCATTCCGCAATCAGCGCAGAGGGACGGCCGATTACTCAAACCTAAATATTGATCTAAGGCGCTGGAAGATTCTTCGACTTTAATTATCCGCCCATTAACTTTAACCGTAGAAAACCGCCGCTCTTCTTTATTATTTTTATAAAAAAATAATAAGAAAATTATACTTATTAACAGCAGCGAGCCCAAGATGCCCAACCAAATTTTTTGTTTTCTACTCAAGGCCATGTTTTTCTTTGACTATTTTGACAGCATTTTTATATTTTTTCACCGAAGGTAAAAAGGGTAATAATTTATAAGCCATAGCTGGCAGCCAGGAACTGATTGTTCCGCCCGGGGTTACGGTAAACAATACTTCCGGTACAAAAACACCGACATGCCCCTCTTCAAGCATTGTTAACCATAAATCCCAATCTTGGAGTTTCTTTATACTTTCATCCCAGCCGTTAGCCGGATAGTCGCTGCGCTTAATCAAGGACATCGTATGGATATATGGCATTTTTTTTAATTTTTCCGGATCAAAATCGCCTAACTTAAATAGTTTTTTGCCCCACATGAATGAAGAGTAGGCGTAACTTACGCTCGGGTTATTTTCTAAATAAGCTAAAAGGGTTTCTAGGGCTTGCGGATGCAAAACCGCGTCGGCATCACAAAAGAATAAATATTCGCCTTTTGCTTCCTGATAACCGCGATTACGGGCCGCCGGTGCTCCAAGATTGGCTTGATTCAAAAATAAATAATGTTCAGATCCCTCTAATGACCGCAAATAATTAGCGCATAAGTTTTCTACGCCATCGCTTGAACCATCGTTAACAATAATCACTTCATAATCCTGATAGCTCTGCTTATGCAAACTTTCTAACGTCTTAATCAACTTAGTTGCCTGATTATAGACAGGGATAATTATAGAAATCATAAAAACTATTTAATAAACTGCCAAATTTTTAAAGCCTGCTTTTCCCAATTAAATTCTTTTAATGCCCTCTCTTTGCCTTGCTGGCCTAATTTATCGCGCAAAGCCGGGTCATTGGCTAGACGCACAATAGCCTGCCCGATAGTATCGATTCTCTCGGAATCAACTGTCAGACCGGTTACTTCGTTAACGACTGCATCGCGGACACCGCCCGAGTTTCCGGCAATTACCGCTTTCCCGCATAGATTTGCTTCTAGATAAACAATACCGAAACCCTCAAAATCTCCGGAAATATCGCGAGAGGGCATGATAAAAATATCGCACAATTTAAGCCAGGCCCATTTTTCAGAATCTGTCAGCTCACCCAGAAAGATAATTTTTTCATAATCAGATGCGGGTACTAATTTTTTTAGATATTCTTCGCGCGGTCCAGCGCCGGCAATGAAATAAATCAAATTATTACTATTTTCTTCTGGTATCTGGACTAAGGCTTCAATCGTCCTGTCAACCCCCTTTCTTTTTACAAGCCTTCCTAGACTCAATAAAACCGTCTTCCCTTCTAAATGATAATTATTCTTAATATCGCGCAGATCATTAGCGTCCGTATCGGGTGCGCCGCCTTCAATCCCAGGGTTAAAGACTTTTGTTTTTTCTTCTAACTCCGGACAAAATTCTAGCAACTTTTCTTGGACGTAACTATTGGCGCAGATAATCCTATCAGCTCGTTTTAAAATCAATCTGCTTAGCATTCTTTTTCTCACTACTCTGAGAGCCAAGGCTAAATCCATACCATGCAAAAAAACAGTATATTTTATAGGTTTAAACAAGGAGGCAAGATAAGCTACCGTACCTAAAGGCAAAATATGGCCGATCAGTAAATAATCAATTTTATCCTGAGCTAACCTTCTATTAAGCACAGAAAAGGCGCGCCACCAAGGAAATAGTCCTCTCTCGGCTAAAAGTTCCCCTCGATTATTATTAATAACGACTAATTTTTCTTCAATCGGCCAATACTTAGCTAGGTTGCCATAATAATTGGCGACGCCGCCATGAAAAGGAGGATATTCTAAAGTAAACAGCAAAGTTTTCATAAATTAATGCTTGAAAGATTGTAGGACGCTGGTCAAATCCGCTTTTTTAAACCCACCCAGACTTAATAATAAAGAAAAATAAATAAAAGCTCCGCAAATCGTGGCCACGAAAACATTTAAATAGGTCTTTCCGAAAAAGATGATTAATCCCATAGCCAAGGAAGAGAGCAAAACCTTCAGAAATATCTTCATATTTTTCCCGGATCGATAAGTAATAATTTTTTTGACCGATAGCATCCCCAAAACGAACATCAGCATATTGGTTACTAAAACCGTAAGGCTGGCTCCAGCGGCTTGCCAATGAGGAATCAATAATAAGTTAAGAACAATGCTTACGGCGGTTACTATACCCATATTGAAAGTATTTCTTCTTTGTTTGTCGCAGGCATTAAGGAGTGAGCCTATAGGAAAATTAACAAAGATAAAAAACAAGGAAATAATAGAAATTTGCAAAGGCAAGAGCGCGCCGCCGTAACCGGCTTTGAATAATAAAACAATTTTGTCCGCGAGAACAATCGCTCCGACAATTATGGGCAAAGAGATAATTATTAAATAATTCATCGCTCTTTCAAAAGAAATAGCTAGCTGCTCTCGATTATTCTGCCAATAAGAACTCATGGCCGGGTAAAGAGAGGCCGTAAAAGCCATTGGTAAAAATTGCAAAGCGAAAATTATTTTAAAGGCAATTTGGTATAAACCCACTTGCTCATCGCCCGCCAGAATTGAAAGTAGAACAGAGTCGAGATAGGTGTACAGACGTTGAAAAATAGCATAGACAGCAAAGGGCCAACTAACTACCAATATCTCTTTAATCAGATATTTATCATAAGCTATTTTAATCCCAATCTTTATCTTCCTTTGTAAAATAACCAACGAATAAATGAAGTTATAGGAGCTGGCAAGCGCTAGGGCAAACATCGCCGGAATCAGGCCGCCACCCAAAAGGAGGGCGCCGTAGCCAAAAGTTAGAACAATCAGCTGAAAAATCACCGAGGAAATACTTTCGAATTTTAAATTATGAAATCCTCTTATCACCGCGAAAAAAGTAACCGTAAAAGAATCTAAAACCATGCAGATAGAAGAAATATAAACTAAATTGCGCGTAGTTTCGTCATAACCAAGTATATTTATCAAAATAAAAACCGCTGCTAAGGAAAGGAGGGCAAGCGGCACTTTAAGGGTTAAAATATTGGCCAGCCATTTTTGAGAACGATTCTGGTCTTTGGCGACTTCCCTGGTCAGAACATTAGCGAAACCAAGGTCAATAAAAATGGCAAAAATGGTTGTGAATGATATAGCAAAATAATACTTTCCTAAATTGGCCGGACCGACATAACGGGCTAAAAGTGTAAAGTAGGTAAAAGAGATGATTTTTTGCAAAATCAGGGCCATTGTCAAATATGAGGTATTTTTAGCAATATTACTTATTTTGGTCATACGTCTTCTGAGGGTTATTATAGCAATTTGCCTGACTTTAGTGAAGCGGGCTCTTGATTAAATTTAAAAGTTATGATAACATAATACTACCATAATTTAAAGATATTCAATAGTTCAAATTTTATTAAATATCAATAAAATTTTTTTATTTATATGAAGAAAGACACCCACCCAAAATATTACCCGAACTGCAAGGTAACCTGCGTTTGTGGAAACACTTTTATAACCGGCTCGACTGAACCGGAAATTAAGGTTGAACTTTGTTCGGCCTGCCATCCTTTTTATACTGGCAAACAAAAATTAGTTGATACTGCTCGTCGCGTAGAGAAATTTGAAGCTAAAGTCAAGGCTAAGGATAGCGTAAAGGATGTTAAGGGCAAGAAAGTAAAACGAGCCGCTCGCGCTTTGGTAAGAGCCAAGAAAGAAGTAATTGTTAAAACGAAAGATATAAAAAAAATCGCCCAAGTAAAACTCAACAAAAAATAGCCTCTTAAAAAGCAATCTGCTTTAATTTTGTGGTGTTCTCATGCTACAATAATTATAATCGATTGCTTTTTTGTTAGGTAAATTTACTCATAAAAATATGTACGAGGATATAAAACAAAAATTTCACGACTTGGAACAAAAACTAATGGATCCTGAATTAATGAAAGATGCTAAACAGATGGTCAAGATTTCCCAGGAACATTCTGGGCTCAAGAAGACGATAGCCCTAATTTTAGAATTGGAAAAAATTACAGATAACATTAAACAGAACAACGAAATCTTAAAAAATGAAACAGACAACGATTTGAAGGCTATGGCTAATGAAGAATTAGCCGATCTTATAACCAAAGAAGAAAAACTAAAAAATGAGCTGGACGAAGAAATCCATCCCTCTAGCCCTAATGATAAGAAAAATGCCATTATTGAAATCCGGGCGGGCGCGGGTGGCGACGAAGCCGCGCTATTCGCCGGCGATCTTTTCCGCATGTATTCAAGATATTGTGAACGCCAAGGTTGGAAGCTCAGTTTAATTGATTCCGCTATAATTGGCATTGGCGGCTTTAAAGAAGTTATTTTCGAAGTTAAGGGCGAGGGGGCTTACGGCTTCTTAAAATTTGAAGCCGGTACCCATCGCGTCCAACGCGTTCCTGAAACTGAGAAGCAGGGCCGGGTCCACACCTCGACTGCGACTGTCGTAGTTTTACCCGAAGCCGAAGAAGTTGATATCGAGATTAAAGCAAATGAAATTAGAATCGATACCTTCTGCTCTAGCGGACCAGGCGGTCAAAGTGTTAATACAACTTACTCGGCTATCCGTATCCTCCACCTGCCCACAGGTCTGATTGTCAGCTGCCAAGACCAAAAATCACAACATCAGAATAAAGAGAAGGCCTTGCAAGTTCTCCGCTCTCGCCTTTTACAAAGACAGGAGGAAGAGCGCCAAGCTAATGAATCAAGCGCCCGCAAAACACAAGTAGGCGATGGTGATCGATCGGATAAGATTAGAACCTATAACGTCCCTCAGGATCGCGTGACTGACCACAGAATAAATATGTCCTGGCATAGTATTGATAGAATTATGGACGGAGAAATATCCGAAATCGTTGGCGCTCTAAAAAAAGCCGACCGGGAAAATAAAAAATAAGCTAAATAAAAAACGACCGGGAGGGTCGTTTATCTTATTCGACTTTTTAGTTCTGTTCATCAGCTTTTTTTACGACGATATAGTGGAATAGGCCGACATTAACGTCTTTAAAGCATGCTAGCTTTAAAAAATTACTACGACGGAGCCTTCTTACGAACCGACTATCAGAGGCAATGAGTTTTATTACTTTGGTATCATTACCTTTGAAGTCTTTCGGTTCAATATCGTAAAAAATTATCTGTCCGTTAGTTTTTGGGTCGAATTTTGCAAAGAAATTGATGATTTCGGTTTCAACGACATACTTGCTTGCCTTAAAACCAAATAATTCAATGGTTAACATGATGATGACCTCCTTTCTGTCTTTATTTTTGGTCAATCTAAATTTAGCAAACAAATGACTTTTTTACAACTTCTAAAAATTTCTTCCCTGCCGCCAAAAGAAACGGAAATCTTGGCTGCTTTTTTATTACATAAAAACCGTGAATTTTTGCTAACCTATCCGGAAACAAAAATTAATCCTTTGCTACTTAAAAAATTTAAAACCATTGAGAAAAGGCGTCTTCTCGGCTGGTCGATCGCCGTGCTAACCGGCCAAAAAGAATTTTATGGCCTTAATTTTATAGTCGATAAAAACGTTCTTGTTCCCCGCCCGGAAACAGAGATGATAGTAGACGAGATTTTAAAAAAAGAGGAGGGTGATTGTTTAGTCATCGACTTAGGCACAGGTTCCGGAGCCATCATTGTTTCTTTAGCAAAAAAATTAAAAACAGCCAGAACTAAATTTTTAGCGGTTGATATTTCATCGGCTTCTTTAAAAATAGCCAGACAAAACGCCAAGCTTCATAAAGTTAATAAAAAAATAGAATTCTATCATGGTAATCTTTTATTGCCGGTCATAAAATCGTTATCGGGAAAAAGTTTGATTATTGCCGCTAATCTTCCTTACTTAACCAAAACTCAGATTAATAACTCCCCAAGCATTAAACGCGAGCCCCGATTGGCTCTTGACGGTGGCCGAGACGGCCTTAAATATTATCAAGCCTTATTTAAACAATTAAAACCCGTTAAATATAAGGCTCTAGATCTCTTAATCGAAATTGATCCTAGCCAGACAGCAAAAATTAAAACTCTCGCTAAAAAATATTTTTCTCCGGGGTGTCTAGAAATTAAAAAGGATTTAGCCGGACACAACAGATTATTGATAATTAAAAAAATCTCCGCCAAATGACGGAGATTTTTTATAGTAAATGAATATTATTCTTATTTTATTTCTTAGCTTCACCGGCCGCTGGCGTAGTACCAGCAGTTGGCGCCGCAGCGGCTGCTGGGGCAACTTCGGCTGGCTTCGTTTCTTCTACTTCAACCTTAGGTTCGACTACCATAGCAACGACATCATCGGGGTTATTTCCTAATAGCTTGAAGCCTTTCGGCAAAACTAGGTCGGCGATAGTGATGACATCTTCAAAAGTATTAAGACTAGAAATATTAACATCGATGTGATCAACCAAATTGCTTGGTAAACATTCAACTTCAATTTCATGCGCTTCTTTCATTAACATGCCACCCAACTCTTTAACGGCCTTAGACTCACCCACAAAGTGGAGAGGAATTTCCGTATTGATTTTCTCTTTCATGTTTACTTGGTAGAGGTCGACGTGGGTAAAGGTATATTTTAAAACATCGCGCTGCAAATCTTTTACTAAAACTTTAACTGCACCCGAGCCAAAATTCAAATCAATCAGGTTTGACTCACCAGCGGCGGCAAAGACCTTTTCAAAATCGACTTTTTTTAATTTAAGGCTCTGATTTTCAACACCCTTGCCGTACAGAACTGCCGGGATAAAATCGGCTGCCAGTTTTTCATTTTTTTCTCTCTTTTCTGCCTGTAATTTTAATTCCATAGATTTAATAACTAGTTTTTGATTTAATAATTATATTTTCGATTATCCCCACTAATATTAGCAAAGATAATAAGGAACTGCCGCCATAACTGACAAAAGGTAGGGGCAGGCCCACTACCGGCATTATTCCTAGGTTCATACCAATATTAATAAACATTTGAATAAAAATCAAGCCGGCGGCCCCAATAATAAAATAAATGCCAAAATCATTGTTTATTTTCTTTAACGTCATGAAACAACGGAAAAAGAAAAGCGAATAGAAGCCTAATATTAACAAAACACCCAAAAGGCCTAATTCTTCGGCAATAACAGCAAAAATAAAATCGTTTTGGGCTTCGGGCAAAAACTTCAATTGTGATTGCGATCCGAAGCCGACTCCTTTCCCAATCAGCCCGCCCGAACCGACGGCAATCATGGCTTGAGAAATATTATACCCAGATTCCAGAGAATTAGCCGTCGGATCGATAAAGGTCATAATTCTCTCTTTCTGATACTCTTTGAACAAAAGAAACCAGGAAATCGTAAATATGAGCACCACCGCCAAGCCGACGATTAAAAAATACTTTTTGGGAAAGCCGGCGGCAATAATCATGATCAGCCAAATCGTCCCTAGTATTAAGGCGGATCCGAAATCGGGCTGCATCAGAACCAAAAAAATCAACAAAAAAGCGCTGGCCGCCGAAGTAAAAAAATGACGGGATGTTTTTACTTTGGTTGCTAACCCGGAAAAAAAATTAGCGAGAAATAAGATTAAAACGATTTTAACGAATTCAACCGGCTGCAAGCCAAAACCAAAAATATTAAACCAACCCTTAGTACCGCGGATAGTCGAACCAAAGATTAAAACTGCCAAAAGGATAATTACTCCTAAAATATATAAATAGCGGCTAAAACTTTTTAAAAAGTAAAAATCGATAAAAGCAAATAAGAAAAGAAGAACTATGCCCATACCGGCAAAAAAAATCTGCTTCTGGAAATTAAGCAGGCTGAACTTCTCTTGCCCGAGAGCGACGCTATATATTTCTACTAAACTGAAGGCTATTAAAAGAATAACGGCGGCGAATATCAACCAATCGAAATTTTTCAAATACAGCCTGAGACGACTTAACATAAAATAAAAATAATTACGAAAATTATTGGAAACCTTGGTATTTCAAATAAATACTATCATCCGATAAATCCAATTCCGGCCTCACTGAGGTGCGGGTAACGTTGGGTAGTCCGCCCAGCCAGCTCAAGCGAACTAGCTTGCTTTCCCCGGCTAAAAAATTCTTTACCACATAACGGTTAACCCCGACCAGTTCGGAATCACGATAGAAAGAAATGAGCAACGGAACCTCATAATAACCAAAGGCGGTTCGATTAGTAACCGTGAAATCTAAAGAATCTAGGCCGACCTTTTCCGACAGGCCGCTTTCGTTCGCTAAAGCCAAATTAACGTTCTCTAGAGAAAAATTCAAACGTTCGCCCGCGAAAGTATTCCAATCAACGATTTTATGAGTATCAATCCTTTGCCAGGAAGGGTTATTTATCTTAAAGCTAACAGCCGGCTGGTCTGTTTCAATCTTTTGGCCTAACGCAACCACATATTTTTCTTCTCCCGGGAGGATAAAACCGCTGCCGCAAAAAGGGCTTCTTCCTTCAATATTGAAACAATAATTAAAATGGGCAAAAAATTTATCATTCGGATTTTTAATCGTAACTACTAAATCATAAGCTTCACCGCTTCTAAAAATCTGCGGAACGGAGACAATTATATCGGATACGACATTGCGTTGAGAAACAATATTTGATTTAACAAGAGAGGTTAGATCTTTAGAGGTTGAATTATTTAAAAAATAAACCACATAGCTATAAGAAGAATAGACAAAGAAAAAGGCGGAAATTGCAATCAAACAAATAACAATAATCCTCAATATTTTAGCGCGATTTTCAGAAAGCCAAAGCCCGAAATTCATCTTGCTAACGCTTAAACCGTTCAAATCATCATATTTGCTTAAGTCTATATCCTGGCTATTTTTATTTTTTGCCATAATTATGTTATAATTATTCTAACTATTTTAGCATAGCATATTTTTTTAAATTTATAAATATTTTATATGTCAGAAATCAAAATCCCTTTAAGCGTTCCTGGTCCTAAAAAATCAGAATATAAGCGCAATTATGAGCTGGCCACGGCTGGTAGCGGCAATCTACTCCTAATCGCCGGTGACCAAAAAGTCGAGCACCTAAACGACGATTTTGTCGGTCATGGCATCTCTAAGGAAGATGCTAGCCCGGAACATCTATTTAAAATCGCTAACGGCACCAAAGGATCTCTGTTCGCCACTCACCTGGGACTAATATCCCGTTACGGCTCCGATTATCGCCGTATTCCCTATCTCGTAAAAATAAACGGCAAATCTAATATCGGCTTAAATGAAGAAAAGGATTCAAGCACTTGCTGGTGGGATATAAAACAAATAGTTAATTTCAAAAAACAATCTGGCTTAAAGATCGTTGGTATCGGCTATACGCTATACTTAGGGGGAAAATTTGAAGCGAAAATGCTGTCTCAGGTCGCTCGTTCCATAAACGAAGCGCATCAAAATGGCCTAATTGCTATTCTTTGGGTTTATCCTCGCGGCAAAAACATTAAAGAAGAAGATATTCACATGATTGCCGGCGGAGCTGGTATGGCCGCCTGCCTTGATGCTGATTTTGTCAAAGTGAAATATCCTTATGGATCGAAAAATAATAAGCTGACTGCGGAAAAATTCAAAGAGGTAACATCCGCCGCTGGCCGGACGAAAGTCATTTGCGTGGGCGGCGATAAGCGCACTAGCCAAGAAATGGTTAATACGACGAAAGAACAGCTCTCTATCAGTAAGACTCATGGTTTAGCTGTCGGCCGCAATTTACATCAACGTTCCCTCACCGAAGCACTTAAACTAGCAAACGATTTGAGCGCGGTTATTCACGGACAAAAGACTAAAAAGCGCACCGCTTTTCTCGGACTCTTCTAACTTTTCTAAAATTTAACTTTTAAAAAAAGACCCGAATGAAACGGGTCTTTTTTAAATTATCTTTTATTTATTCAAACCATTGATTTCTACTTGGATTCTTTCGGGAAGACGCGGCGCTCGATTTATGAATGAAGGAAAAAATTTAAATTCATAATTTTTAATTTCAGGGAATGTCTTTAAATAATTTTCTAATTGTTGACGGTTTAAATTCACCAATTTTTTCTTATCAATAATTTCCGTATTATTCTTTAAGATCATAGTACCCGTGAAACTCGCTTTTATCGTCGCTACGCCTGTCTTGGGATCATAATTATCAAAAGTATAGGTAATATTATCCTGATTATAGTCTACTAACTCCTTATCGTCTGGGACCAATAGGGCTAATTTAGCCGCGGTTAATTTAGCCGCTTGATCTTTAGAGAACGTCACAACGACCAAATTACCCTTTGCTGTAACGGTAAAATTTTCTTTAGCCTCACCTACTTTAGCGCTAGCTACAAAACTGGCCGGGCTCAATGTTTCATATAGAACTTGGTCGCCAGCACCCGCTAAAGATCCACTAGATTTAGCTTTAGCTAAAAGCAAATCATTCATTTCTTTCATAGCTTGTTCAATATCGCTCGCTTTTATATAACGATTCACTTTTTGGCGATAAACGAAGGCTTCGCTGCTTTTAGCATAAATCTTATCCTGCAAACCTAACCAGAGACCAGGAATAGTAAAGGTTGTGGCGGCTATAGCCATCTCTTCGCTCGGTTTATCGGTATAAATATCAACCGCGACCTCTCCGCCTGCCGGCACATTAACCGGACTCTTTATTCTAAATAGTTTATTGTCGGGACTTAAAATTCGAGTTGTTGCCACTAAAGCCTGTGCCTTATTAGAATTATTAATAATTTTTACTTTTCCATAAAGCTCCTCGCCGACAAATTCCTCGCCCGTCGCCGGAAAAACCTTTTCTTCGGTAACCGCTGTTTCCTTTACAGTGCCTGCCACTTGTTCTCTAAAATCAGTATCCGCTTCTTCACTGGTCGTTGCAGTTGAAGAAACTTTCAATAAAAGACTGTCATTTATTACCTCTCCTTTCGGAAAAATAATAATATCCAATTTTGAAAATGAGAAATAAAAAACTATTAACAGCAAGACGACAGTAAAGATGATAAAGCGCCAAACTAAGCGTCTATATAAATTAACGCTTTTGCGAACTTTGGGCTCCGTGTCGTCTTCTCTGGGAAAGTATTCCGATTTTTTTCGAAATGCTAATGGCTTTTTTTCTGTTATTTCATTTTTTAATTCCGAAAAAAACTTTTTTTGTTGATCAATTTCCGGGGTCTTTATTTCTTCTTCGACGACTACTGGCTCTTCTTTAGCCTCCTCGATTTCCGGAAAAAATCCGCCGGCCTCACCGTCCTCAATAACATCAATTATAACCGGACGCGCCTTCTTTTTCGGTGCCGTTTTTTTTATCGTGGTTTTAGTTTTTGTCTTTGCCTTTTTTTCTAATTTTATCTCAGGACTCTGGTCCGGATTTTTTTTGGCTCTAGGCATAATATCAAAAGAGAATTAAAAAAATTTAATTTAAAAAAAGTTAATTTGGTTATTAACTTTATTATAACAGAATTTTATATTACCGGCAATTTATGTTCCTGCTTATTCGGCAATCTTAATCAAATCTTTGAACTCTTCTCTCAATTTATTGTTCAATTCTTGATTGTTATCAACTCGGAAGGCTGTTTTTATTATTTTAGCCTTGCCATTCTCAGTAATTTTAAAATAAACTTCATTTTCTCCGGGATACAAAGAGAAGATAGACTTTAAGTCTAATAAATTTTGGGCATTTAAATCGGCCAAAAAAATAATTCGCAAAGGATTGCTTGGCTTTCCACTAGATTTTATCTGTTCGGTCATTTTTGCTTTAACTGGCGTTTCGCTAGTGCTGCTGCCGCCATTTCTATATTTATTCTGATAACTTGGCTTAGGCGGACCCGCTTCCATAAGCAATCGCTTAAAGTCGTCAATTGATTTCTGTGGATTAAGGGGGTCGAGCGCAACCGCACGGTTAACTAATACTTTTATTTCTTGGTCTTTTTCTGAAACTTTGCCGTCAATAATGAGTGCCTGGCCATCAACCCAAAGATTAGGCGTTTCCTTATATAGACGCGGGAAAATTAAAAGTTCAACCGTATTAGTAGCGTCTTCTATCTTAACAAAGATCATCGACTCCCCTTTTCTGGTGATTATTTTCTTAATAGTCGAAATAATGCCAGCCGTTATTACTCGATCCGATCCTTTATGCTGGCCGAGTTTCACAAGCGGCAAAGAATAGTTAACCAAAAAAGGACGAAAAACGTTATAAGGATGTTCGCTGACATAAAGTCCGAGCAGTTCTTTTTCCCAAATTAATTTTTCGTTTTGTTCGGCCGGCGGAGCTGATATTAAACTAACGCGATTAAGGTGATCAGCTGAAGGCAGGTCCGTGAACAGACTGCTTTGTCTGCTCTCTCTAATTTTAACCAGTTCTTTATTATAGCTTAACAATCTTTCCATGTTGGCCAATAATTCACCGCGTTCCCCAAAACTATCCATAGCCCCGCTTTTTACCAAGCTTTCTAATGATTTCTTGTTCAAATCTTTATCCGTTACTCTTTCCAACAAATCAAAAATATCTAGAAAATGCCCGTTTTCTTTCCTTTCTTTAATAATAACATCCACGATATGTTCGCCTACATTTTTAATCGCCTTTAAACCAAAACGAATCGTTTCGACTTTTTCGTTCGCTTGAGCCACTCGGTTTTCTTTGGTACCTGCCGTTACGACCGTAAACGTACCGAAAGACTCATTGATATCAGGAGCCATAATTTTTATTCCCATATTACGGCACTCTTCTATCTCAATCGCGACCCTGTCTGTATCACCCTTATCCGAGGTTAAAAGAGCTGCCATAAACTCAACCGGCCAATGAGCCTTTAAATAAGCCGTTTGATAGCCAATCATCGCATAGCAAGCAGCGTGTGACCGGTTGAAGCCATAACCCGCAAAAGGCTCGATAAAAGAATATACTTTTTCTCCTAATTCTTTATAAACGCCATTTTTCACGCAGCCCTCAATAAATTTTTCTTTTTGTTCGGCAAGCAGCGAAGCGATTTTTTTACCCATCGCCTTACGTAAAACATCGGCCTGGCCCATAGTAAATCCAGCCAAATCACGAGCAATCTGCATAACTTGCTCCTGATAAATCGCTACGCCATAGGTTTTTTCAAGTATCGGCGCTAACTTAGGATGAAGATAGGAAACTTTTTTCTTCTCATGCTTGCCCGCGATATAATCAGGAATCCATTCCATCGGCCCCGGACGATAGAGGGCGACCATAGCGATAATATCTTCAAAAACAGTCGGTTTTAATTCGCGCAAATAGCGCTTCATGCCCGATGATTCAAATTGAAAGACGCCGGTTGTTTCTCCGTCTTGAAATAATTTATAGGTCCGGCTATCGTCGAGTGGAATTTCATCGATATTAATATCAAGCCCGCGCGTATTCTTTATAATTTTAAGGGCTGATTCAATAATCGTTAAATTCTTTAAACCCAAAAAGTCCATTTTTAATAAACCCAAATCTTCAATCGGATGAAGCGAGTATTGAGAAATAATACTGCGGTCAGCCGAAGAGGCGTATTGGATAGGTACATACTCGGTTAGGGGTTTGTCGGTAATCAAAACACCGCAAGCATGAGTTGAAGCGTGGCGGGCGACCCCCTCTAAACGGCGCGCATAATCTAAAATCCTTTTAGCCGAAGCATCATTATTATAAAGTTCTTTCACCTCCGGAACGGTTTTAATCGCCTCATCCAGCTTCATGAACATTGGAATGCTCTTTGAAATCCGATCGCAAAATTCATAGGGTTCGTCTAGAACTCTTCCGACATCACGTACGGCCGCCCGAGCAGCCATTGTCCCGAAAGTAATAATCTGCGCAACATGGTCCTCGCCATATTTCTCGCCCACATAACTCAAAACCTCCCCCCGGCGAATGTCCGCAAAATCCATATCAATATCAGGCATAGAAATACGATCCGGATTTAAAAACCGCTCAAAGAGTAAATCGTATTTAAGAGGATCAAGATTGGTAATGCCGGTAAGATAGCAAACTATTGATCCGGCCGCGCTGCCGCGCCCCGGCCCGACCACAATTTTATTATTTTTCGCCCAATTAATAAAGTCAGCCACGATTAAAAAATAAGCCGGCCAACCCATCTTAGCGATAACTGATAATTCGTATGCTAAACGTTCTTGAACTTTTTTTAATTCTTCCGTAGAAGCGCCGGGAAAACGTTTGCTGATTCCCTTTTCACACCATTCCTTCAAATAAGAGTTGCCGTCATAACCTTCGGGGACATCAAAATGAGGTAATTGAATATTGCCTAATTCTATTTCCAGATTACACATTTCAGCGATTTTCAAAGTATTAGTTATCGCTTCGGGAATGTGCTTAAAGGCCGCAATCATTTCCGAATTAGGACGCATGGAATAATCGCCTGAACCGAGCATCTTCATCCGATCCGTATCGGTTATTTTCTTCTTATTCTGCAGACATAAAAGAATATCTTGAGCTTCGGCATCTTCTTTCTTTAAATAATGGATATCATTAGTGGCCACAACCGGAATCTTCAATTCCTTGGAAAATTTAATCAATTGAGCGTTAACTTTTTCTAAATCTTCAAGCTCCGGATGATCCATTAATTCTAAATAAAAATTACCTTGCCCGAAAAGCTCGTTATATTCTAATATTCTTTTTCTTGCTTCATCTAATTTGTCCGAGCTGATAAGGCGCGGAATTTCCCCGGCCAAGCAAGCTGTTGAAGCGATAAGACCATCGTGATGTTTTGCTAGTATTTCCCAATCAATCCTCGGTTTATAATAAAACCCCTCAATATGAGCGTGGGAAACGATTTTTATAAGATTCCTATACCCGGTTTCGTTTTTAGCTAATAATAAAAGATGAAAGCCGCGGCCATCTTCGCGTATATTCTTATCAAAACGCGAATTAGGCGCTAAATACGTCTCGACGCCTATAATCGGCTTAACACCAGCTTTTTTCGCCTTTTGGTAAAACTCTATCGCACCATACATTGAACCATGATCAGTCAAAGCAACCGCCGGAGACCCCTGCTCTTTGGCGTAATTAATCATCTCGTCCAGTTTAGTTAAACCGTCGAGTAAAGAATAGTGGCTATGGTTATGGAGATGGACAAAAGACATTAATTATGTGATTAGAAATTGATTAAAATAATTCCATATAGACGTTACTATTTTAATATAAGAAATTAAGTAAGGCAAATATAAATTTGGGTAATAAAAAAGCGGCTCAGACCGAAGCTTTGCCACTGTTACCAGGTACTGGATCGTTTTCTTTTCCATCGCCAGGGACTAAAAAACACATGGACCAAGATTAAAATCGAAACGATCAAAATCCAATTATTAACCAACCGGCTTTCTGATTTTCTCATAATTGCGATTCCTGTAGTTTGGGTGCGAAAGAACTAATTACACTTATTAATTACACTTATATTATTTTATCTTTTTAATAACTTCATTTAACTCCTCTTCGGAATAGAAGTCAATAACGAGCTTGCCGCCCTTGCCTTGTCTTTTTATCTCCACTTTAGTCGCCAAAAACTCGCTTAACTCTTCTTCGCGGGCCCGATCAAAATAATCTTTCTGCTTCGCGGATTTTGTCCCGCCTAAGCGTTTAATTTCCTTGTCAGTTTCTGCCACCGTTAAATTCTGGCGCATGATCTTTTTGAGCATATTAATCTGCTTGGCCGCTCCTTCTAGGCCCAGCAGATATTTAGCATGCGCTTCGGTAATCTTTCCGCTTCCTAACGCCTCTTGAATTTCCAAGGGCAAAGACAATAGACGCAAAGCATTGGCGACACTAGAACGCGCCTTGCCGACTTTACGGGCCGCTTCCTCTTGAGTAATATTAAATTCATCAATTAATTTTTGGTAGGCATGCGCCGTTTCTATGGGATTCAAATCTTCACGCTGCAGGTTTTCAATCAAAGCAATCTCTAATTTTTTTTGTTCGTGCTCGGCGCGGACAATGACCGGAACTTCTTTGAGGCCGATTAGCTTAGCGCTACGTAAACGACGTTCGCCGGCAATCAGTTCGAACTGGTTATCTTTTCTGGTAACTATCAGCGGCTGGATAATCCCATGCTGCTTGATAGATTCCGCTAAATCATTTAAAGAAGCGGTAGCGAAATGCGTTCGGGGCTGGTGAGGGTTAATGGAGATGCGATCAGGGCTAATCTTTAAAATTCGGTCGCCATCATGAAGAACAACCGTTTCTTCTTCGGCTATTTCCGACTTGAACGGATTTTGGCCGTAAGTCATTGTCTTCTTCGGAATTAACGAGCCGAGTCCTCGGCCCAAACCTTGAGGCATATATTATTTGATTAAGGGGTATTTATCTTTATTTTTTAAGTGATATTCGAGCCAATCGAAGGTTTCGGTCGCGATAATATGATTGATGTAAATTTTATCGCGGAAGGAACCGTTTTTCTTATTTTTTTCTTTTTGAATTTTTTTTAAATCTCGGGTTCTATATTTGAGAGTAATTATTAAATTATCTATAATTTCTTGAATATCAGATAACTCATCAAGAATTTCTTTAGGCTTTTGGGCGCAAACTAATTCTTGCCCCTCTTCAATTAGTTTGTCTTTCAAAGCCTTTATATATTGCTTCTCGCCTAATATTTTTTGACTTACCTTGCCGCCGGATTTTTTTATTTTCCATGGAATCTGGTCACGCACGAGCTTCGCATATTTAAATTTATAGGTCTTCATAACATTGTCACTATTTAATTTCCACTATCTATCAAGGCTCAAAACTTCTTTGGCTAAACCTTCATAGGCTTTACCGCCGCGTGATTTCGGATCATAGTGCAAGATTGAGCGTCCATAGCTCGGCGCTTCCGCCAAGCGGACACTTCGCGGAATAACGGAACGGAAAATTCGATTAGGGAAAAATTGATATAGTTCCTCCATGACCGCTTCTGATAATTTATTACGGCGATCAAACATGGTGATAACTGCACCCATTATTCCTAAGCTGGGCTTTAAATTATTTTGCACTAGACTAATAGTTTCAAGTAATTGGCTTAATCCTTCCAGCGCAAAATATTCGCTTTGGATAGGAATCAAGACTTCATCGGCGGCGACCAAGCTATTAATCGTCAAAAGCCCCAAAGAAGGCGGGCCGTCGATAATAATAAAATCAAACTCATTCCTAGCTTCTTCTAAAATATTAGACAAACGAAATTCTCGATTATCCATATTGACTAGTTCAACCCCGGCACCCGCGAGCGATAAAGTCGCTGGCGCTATCTTGAGCCCCGTCTGCATAGTCCTCTTAATAACTTCAAAAATAGGCTTATCGCCCACCAAAGACTCATAAACACCTGCTTCTAAATTACGATGGTCTAAGCCGAGGCCTGAAGTGGCATTAGCCTGCGGATCAATATCGACTAAAAGCACCTGTTTGCCAAGATAGGCTAAATAGGCGCCCAAATTGACGGCCGTCGTAGTCTTACCGACTCCCCCTTTTTGATTTACAATCGCGATTATCTTTCCCATACAGTTAATAGATATATTTATTATATCTTAAAGAAAAATCTTTGACAATTGAGCTTTAATTTATTATACTAAATTTTATAGAAAAATAGGCCGCGATGGCGGAACTGGCAGACGCGCACGACTCAAAATCGTGTTGGGGCGACTCAGTGAGGGTTCGATTCCCTCTCGCGGCACAAAAAACAGACCTCTTCCAGGACTGTTTTTTTTAAATAGGCTATCAAGATATAAATATTCGCTTATTTTGCTTTTTTAAATCGAACCGTGAAAACAGGCTCATATTCAACTTTATTTTCATCAATAATTTTTATTGGCTCACCGCTCGTTAGCTGCGTCAAAGCTAAATCGCTAAGAAGCTGGTTATCGCCGGCGATATTCAGCTTCAAGCCTTCTAGTTTATCAAACTCTTCTTTAAAATCAGCTTGTACGGCTAACTGGATTTTTTTCTTTTTTATTTTTAAAGACTCCAATTCCTCTAGAACTTGCTGGTATTCGCCATTAACCGCTAAGGCGTCGCGATAAATCGTTTTTAAGTCGCGCTGTTCTCTTTTTTTGTCTTGGATTCTTTTAAAAACATCTGGGAGTTGTTGAGGCATAATAATTATTCGTAAATTAATATAAATACGAAAATTATTATAGCACAGCAATCACACCTCCGCCTAATACTTGTTTTTTATTATAGAAAACTACGCTTTGTCCGGGGGTTATCGCTCTTTGCGGTTGATTGAATTTTACAAAGTAATCGTACTTATTTTTAGCTGTCACTGAACATTTGACCGCCTTATGGCCGTAGCGAATGACCGCCTCGCATTTTAAAGATTTCTCTGGCGCTTGGCCGCTTAACCAATTAACTTTCTTGGCGATTAACTCTGATTTATATAAGATATCTTCATTCCAATTCTTGACTACATAAAGAATATTTTTAGGGTAATCAAAACGAGCGACATAATACGGTCCCGTACCGCCGACGAGGCCGCGCCGCTGCCCGATAGTATAAAGAGGCAGGCCTAAATGCTCGCCGATTTTCTCGCCGGTTTCTAAAACTCTAATATCGCCCGGATTTAATTTAAGATATTTTTTTAAAAAATTATTATGATCGCCGGACAAAAAACAGATATCTTGGCTCTCGGCTTTACCGGCTACCTTTAACTTGAATTTTTCGGCTAATTTTCTGACCTGCGGCTTGATATATGCGCCGAGCGGAAATAATAAATGCTTCAATTCTTCCGGCTTGAAGGTATAAAGAAAATATGATTGATCCTTATTCTTATCTTTCGCTTTGAATAACTCATATCTGCGACCTGTTTTTTTTATCGTCAAATAATGCCCGGTTGCAACATAATCATAGCCTAAAGCAAGCGCCTGCTTCAAAAGTCGGCCGATTTTTATTTCCCGATTGCAGACAACGCAGGGATTGGGCGTCCGTCCGACAGCATATTCATTTAAAAAATTATCGACTACCGCTTTTTTAAACGGCTCTGAAAAATTAAAAGTATAAAGAGGAATGCCGATTTTGCCGGCTACGGCTTTCGCATCGTTAAGCGATTCAAGAGAACAGCAGCGGTTCTCAGCCTTCTCGCCAGCCGACTCATCTTTCCAGAAATGTAAAAAAACGCCAGCGACTTCATAGCCTTGATTCTTCAGAAGCTGCGCGGCTACGCTAGAATCAACTCCGCCCGACATAGCAACCAATACTTTTCCTTTTGATTTTTTTAAACCTGTTTTTCCTGACATGATAATTCTTTAAAAACTTTTAAATATTCTTGCGCGGTTTTTTCCCAAGAAAAAACTGCTGCGCGGACGAAGCCTTTTTTAATTAATGTCTGGCGCAAATTCTCGTCGCTTAATATTAATTGCAAGGCGCTCGTAATTTCCTCCGGCTTAAAAGGATTAATCATCAAAGCCGCATCGCCCACTACTTCGGGTAAGCTGGAAACATTGGCGCAGACGACCGGCAAGCCATAGGTCATCGCTTCAAGGGGCGGAAAACCGAAACCCTCATAAAACGAAGGGTAAACAAAAACAGCTGACTTACTATAAAGAATTTCTTTTTCTTTTTGGCTAATATAACCTAAAAAAATAATATCATCTTTATAAGGAGACTTTTTCCATTCTGAATAAATCTTTTTATTTTTCCAACCGCTTGCCCCGGCAATTATTAATTTTACATCAGACATTGATTCATTTTTAAACCGTAATTCATTATAAGCCGCAATTAGATTGTCGATATTCTTTCGCGGCTCGATCGTACCTAAATATAAAATTAACCGACCACTTAATCCATGCCTACTAAAAAATTCCTTTGTCTCTTCGCCAGTAACTTCCCTCTTCACGGCGTTATTTCCTGAATAGATAACCTGCACTTTATCTTGGCTAGCTCCGGTCAATTCGATAATATCATTTTTAGTGTTTTCGGAAACAGCGATTATCCTATCAGCTGTTTTTAAAATTTTTTTAACATTTAGAGCTTTATGCCAAAAATTCTTCCGAGCGCTAAAAAATTCTGGATATCTTAAAAACGACAAGTCATGTACAGTAACAACTTTTTTTGTCTCTGAGCTTAAGCTGGTAAAATTAAAATGCGGCGACCAAAAAATATCTACGCCACCAAGCGTTTGATCTATTTTCGGGCGAGCAAGAAGTTTTTGCCCGAAATAATTAAATAATTTATTAGGGATATGCAGCCCGATAACCTGAGCATTGGGCCGGTTCCAGGAACTTAAACGCGCATCCAGATTATGCCAAGAGTTATAAAATAATTTATATTCGTTTTCTTTATCAATTAAAAATAAAGCTGATAATAAATTAGCGGCGTACTCGGAAACACCGCTATAATATTCATCCATTAAAACTCGAATATCAACCCCGATTTTCATAATTTTCTATGCTCGGTAATAAAATCTGTTATCTGCTTTTTAAAATTAGCGACCGAGAACTGCTCGGCGTAAGATCTGATTTCTGCCGGATCAAAATTTAAATCAGCAAACTTTTTAATAGCGTTAGCCAGAGATTCGCTTGTCGGTTCGTCAAAGAATAAGCCGGTTTTACCATCAATAACTGTTTCCGTAGCGCCGCCGCGGCGATAGGCAATCACAGGGCGTCCGCTGGCCATTGATTCGACGACAGTAATGCCGAAATCTTCCTCCTGGGGATTAATAAAAGCCTGAGCTCCCTGAAAAAGCTTAGCCTTCTCTTCTTCACTCACTCTTCCTAAAAATTCAACATTAGCTGCTTCGTGCGCAATTATTTTTAATCGTTCAAGATCAACTCCGTCGCCGAATATTTTTAATTTATAATCCGCTCCTAAAGTCTTAAAAGCCTCAATTACTAAATCGATTCTCTTGTAGGGTGCTAAGCGGCAACCGGCCAAAAAATATTTATCAGCTGGCGCCTGGGCGCTTAAATCAATAACTGAAAATTTTTCCGTTTCAACCGGCGGATAAATTACAGTCGAGTTGCGCCGATAATACTTAGCTATTCTCTTCTGCACAGTTTTTGAATTGGCAATAAAAACATCAACCCGATCGGCGGCCAGGCGGTCCCAAATCCGAATTCGATTTAAAATCAAAGAAATAATCTTTTTCAGCCATTTGTTATATTTCAATTCATTAATATATTGATGGGTGTCGCTCCAAAGATAACGAGTCGGGGTATGGCAATAGCAGATATGCAGACAATCAGGTTTAGTAATCACTCCTTTCGCAAATGAACTTGTATCTGAAATCACCAAATCGTATCCGGATAAATCAAAAAATTCAACCGCAATTGGCATAAAAAATAAATACCATTGGTAATGTTTGATGCCACCAGGCATCTTTTGGATAATCGAAGTTTCAATGTGCCGGTCTTTAAAGTATTTAGTAACGTGCTTTTGTTCATAAAGCAGCGTAAAGATAGGTGCCTCCGGAAACATATCCGAAAATACCTTTAAAACTTTTTCCGCACCGCCATCTTGAGCTAGATGGTCATGAATCAAAGCAACTTTCATGTATTTTTTACTCAGCCTGGCGATGTTTTAAGACCGCCAAGGGGGTTTTAAATAAAATAGAAATATCGAGCAAGAGCGACCAATTCTCAATATAATAAATATCGAGTTTTGCCTCTTCTTCAAACAATAAATCGCTCCGGCCAGAAACTTGGGCTAAACCGGTAATACCTGGTTTAATCGTCAAAGTTTTACGATGGTAATTTTCATATTTTGCAACTTCTTCCGGCAAATGGGGGCGCGGCCCGACTAAACTCATATGGCCGATAAAAACCAAGAATAATTCCGGCAGCTCATCAATGGACCAGCGACGGATCAACCGGCCAACGCGCGTTACCCGCGGGTCATCTTTTATTTTTACTAACGGACCTTCTGTGCGCAGATTACGATCAGCCAGTTCGTTATAACGCATGCTGTCTGAGTTTGGAATCATGGAACGGAACTTAAAATAACGGAACGGAACTCCGCCTTCGCCAACGCGATAAACCGGGTTATTATCATCCCGGCGAGAAAAGAAAATCGGTCCTTTAGAGTCGAGGATTATGGCTAGCATGGTCAGAAGAATCAGGGGCGAAAAAATTATAATCAATAATCCAGACACGACCACATCAAGAATCCGTTTAAAAATACGACCCCAGCCGTCAAGCGTCGTACGTTTTACTTCAACAACTGGGATGCCGATTATTTCCGCCACTTCCGTGCGCAATACTTTTACCTCGAGTAAGTCAGCGACGTATTTAAAGGTTATATGATTTTCATTAGCAAAATCATAAAGGCGCAAAGTTTCTGCTTTTGTTAAATTAGGATCACTCTGAATGATTTCATCAACTTCTCTATCCTTAACAAACTCAAGCAATTCATGGGCTGTTTCTAAAGAAAAATCACGGACGCGCTTTATTACTTCAAAGCCGGATTTTTTATTGCTCGCGAATTCCGCGATTAAGTTATCCGTAGTCTTAGAATTACCGACTAAGATTACTTTGTGGACACCGATGCCATAAATAAAAAGACGTCTCTGCAGCCAGCGGATGAAAGAGTGCGCCAAGCTTAAATATAAAAAAGCAAAAATAGAACCCATTAAAACAATAAAACGTGAATCGAATAATTCACGCTGGAAAAATATGATGATAGCAATTAAGGCTAAACCGGCCAAACAGGCGACAAAAATTTTACTTATTTCCTGGGCTAATTTACGAGCACTGCGGATATTATATAATCCAGCGAGCGCAAAGATAATAATCCAGAGGACGGAAATAAAAATCAAAGGGCGCAAATAAGTAGAAAATTGGAGATTAAAAATTATCGGCCGGATACTGACTGACCAATTAGAAAATCTTAAATAATAGGCGGAAATCCCGGCTAAAATCAATAAGATAAAATCCACTGAAATAAACAAAGTGGAAAAAAAGGTTTCGATTTTTTTCATATATAAAATGATAGAAGACATTTGTTATTAGGGCAGCTATAAGCCGGATTCTGTTCTAGCAATCATTTATCTAGGCTTATTATTACTAATAAGCTCATGCGAGCTACTTGTCATTTTACCCAAAGCGAGTAAAAGTTTGCTCTTGCTTCTGATAGGGTTTACCACGGCATCTCCGTCACCGGAGGCCGAAGTCGGTAGCTTCGCGAAGAAGCATCCGACATCTTTTCACCTTTTATTCTGTCAAAAAATTCCAGAATTAGTATTGTCTCTGTGACACTTTCCCTAAAGCGTCCGAGCCGAAGCTCAAACACTCTGGTGGGCGTTACCCACTATCGTTTCCGCTTGTCGCCAAGCGATGAAGTCCGGACTTTCCTCCCCTTTTTACAGTAATACTATAAAAAAGAGCGATTGCCCGCTTACCCTAATAACGTTTAAATAGTACAAGAAAAATCAAAATAAATCAAGTAAAAAGCCACCCTAAAGTGGCTTTTTTTATTAATTATTAGCAAATATTTCCTCAATTTGTTTAGGACTCAAAGCCCCTTCCCAAACTCCAAGGTCATCTATTTCCGCCACCCCATTCTCTGAGACTATTTCTAGGCCATCGGCCAACAGTCTATTGGCCGACCAAATAAAGTTCCTGTTTATCTTCTCAACTCCGTCAACATAAAAACGCAATAAGTGACGATAAGAATCATAAACTAAAGCTAGTTGATGCCAATTAATATCGTGAGGGATGGTTAAATCTTGACCGTAACTGAAATAGTTAGAAATTTTATTAAAATTATAACCGGTGGAATACGGGCTTGGAATAAGAGTAAAAATATTGTTATTTAAACCGCTAAGCAAAGCGACTCTTAGTCGATTGTCATTATAAGTATCGAGGCTCCGCCACCAGAATGTCAAAGACAAATCAGGAGATTCTAAAACAGGAAAACTGGTATTAACCTTTTGGCCGCAACAACTGCTTAAAGCACTATTGGCCAAATCTAAGTTGCTCCAGGCATTTTTGCTAATTGCGATTTCGGCTCCACCAATTAAATCTACGCTGCTTGTCCCTATCCCCTCATTAAAATCCCAAAAATGTTTTAGGACTGGTATCTTTTGCGGTTCTGGCAACAGCAAAGGAGAAAACGGCGATTCATCTGTCCGCAAGGAAATTACTTCCTCTGGAGAAAGAGCACGATCCCAAATACCTAGCTCATCAATCATATAAGAACCATTGTCGCCGCCTATTTCTAAAATATCCATGGACGCAAACATTTTATAAGAATCTTGATGGAACTTTTCAACACCATCCACATAAAAAGACCAATAACCTTCATTACGGTTAACTACTAGGGTGGCTTGCCGCCATGTATTATCAAAGGCGAACTCTCGATAATAACGCCAATCGGGATTGGGCAAGCCGCTGAATTGCATCAAGCCATGCTCTAAAGTAATATTAATTGAGTCGTTGTCATTATTCGCCAAAGATAGGCTTAGGCGTGGATAATTCATATCCGACTTGAACCAAAAACTTAAAGAAAAGTTGTTTATATCAAGCGCCTCATCCAAGGTGCCGCCTATTTTTCCGTATTCATAGCCAGTCTCCTTGGAACAACCGAATTTTCCAGCTGCCCACTTGTCAGTAGTCGCTAAAGTCGCCACATTAATACTACTCTCGGCTTCTAACCCGAAGCATTCGTCGAAATGCCAAAGATGTGTTAAACCAGGAGAAGAGATAGGCGTGGGCAGAGGAAATAAATCATAAGCCGAGGATGAAAATTTATAAATTCGCGTAGAACTTCCAACGTCTCCCGCCTCAGCTGACCAATCAATATTAGGATCGTCTGATTCAATCAAGCTAAAATCCAACTCATTATTACCGCTCGTTGCTATACGGCTTAAAATATAATTATCTTTAATTTCTGGAGCTGGGCCGCTTCCCTGCCAATATGTCGCATCATTCCCATATCCAACCATATCTATAATATTTGGATCGGTGCTGGAACTGATCGGCCCAACGCCTAAATATAAGCTATAGCCTGATCCGGTCCAGGAAAAATCAGTCCGCGTCGCAATTGCATCAGCGCGAGATTTATAAAAATCATTGGCTTCGTTACGGGCAATCAAATATTTGCTTTGCGCTTTTATAATAGTTCCTCCGGGATATAAACCATCCAAAGGATCTCCAATGCGCATAATTAGACTAGGATCTTCAGCGGTTTTAGTTTTCTCTAAGCGATACCCGAGCAAAGATAAATCAAAGTCAAATTGAGTCGGATTAAATAATTCAATCCAATCATTATCCTCTGTGCTATAAATTTTATTTATTAAAGCTAGCTTAGTCTGGTTATTTTCGCCGGTTGAAGTAGCTGTGCTAGTGGTCGCTGTGGCCGTTTCTGTAGTACTAGCCAACCAATCAATACTAGGATCATCTGATTTAATCAAGTCAAAATCTAAATTATTATTAGCGCTATTTTTAACGCGCCGCAAAATATAATTATCTTTAATTTCTGGAGCTGGGCTATTACCTTGAAAATAGGTAGCATCTGGCCCGAAACCAACCGCTTCAATAATATCAGTATCAGTATTAGAGCTGATAGCGCCGGTTCCTAAATAAAGAGTATAGCCGGATCCCGGCCAGACGAAATCATCCCGCGTCGCAATTGCATCGGCGCGTGAAATATAATAATTGCTGGCTGTATTTCTTACTATTAAATAGCTGCCGTGAGCTTTAATTATTGTTCCGCCTGGGTAAGAACCATCTTCACTATTGCCAAGACGCATGATTAAAGCGGGATCTTCGGCGGTTTTCGCTTTTTCTAAACGGTATCCGGCTGCAGCTAAATCAAAGTCGCGCTCGCCAGTATTATATAGCTCAATCCAATTATTATCTCTGGTACTATAAATTTTATTAATCGTCGCTATTTTAGCAAAATTATCAGCCGGCGGCGAATAATTTGAAGACGAACTACTACCGCTAGATGCTGAGGCGGCCGCCTGCACGATCGGATTATAATAAGTCGCTACAGTAGTCGTCGCGCTTGATTTATTATTAACCGACTTAGCGACAGTTGGCGTTTTTATAGAGGTTTTACTTGGAGTTTTTACTGTACTACTAGACGTTAAAGACTTTTTAACCTTAACCTCTTCAACCGGATTTTTTTTAGGGTTTGCAACTTCGGTCTTCTTCTGGTTTTCTACCTTTTGGCTAACTACTTTTTTATTTTTTGTTGTTTTGCTAACAACCGCTTTCTTAGACGCCTTATTTATCACAACATTTGATTTGGCGGTTACCGTTTTTACTGTACTTGCTGTTTTCGAACTATCGTCTAAAACAACCTCTATACCCTGGCTATCTTCCCCTATGCCAAAAATTTTTTCGGCTACGCTTAGAACTGCATTTTTAGCTTTTTGCGCAATGGTTTTTAACGAAGATAGAGGGTTATTAATCAAGCTCCAGCGCAATACCAAAGCAGCGGTCGGCACGCGTCCTCGGACATCGACCCCGGAAAAAGAGGAAGAAACCGTTATGTCGGTCGTAACATCGCTTAAAGTCGGCTGCAAAAATTGAGTATATGGCAAAAAAATAAATCGTTCACCATTATTTTCCAAACCTATATCATAACCTATCAGCTCCGGCGCTGGAATCAACAACTGGCTGCGCCGAGCAATCTTAGAATATTCAAAATCGCTTGAGAAGCAATCTCCGTCTTTGTTGGCTATACTGTAGTTATCATAGCCATCGGGTGTGATATCAATTGCGTAATAGTTAGGATCATACTCTAAAGAGGCTAAATTATTCGGATTAGAAATATTGGCGCTCTCATATAATTTTTCCGTCAACCCGACACATGTCCATTCTCCTGACCCAGGACCTTTTTGAAATTTAAAATCAAAATCATAAGCTAATTTTTTTCCAACTAAACTTTTAGCGATTGCGACAACCTTAGCTTGCTGGATAGCCGTCAAGCTAGAGGGTATTTTTGCGCCCAGGTATTTTTCACCTTCTGCCAAATTAACGAATTTATCGGCCGGTGTTTTTACGATACCTCCCGAAAGTGCTTCGACGATATAATCTACTCCTTTCTCTTGGCCGATATAGACGCCAACGTGTCCGGAATAAATATTTTTCACTATTCCCTTTTCAATATTAATCAAGGGGGCGTCGCCCTCTCCATATATTTTTCCTCCGCCCGAGCTTCGATAGATCAGCGTGCCTGGTGGCATTGCTTTAACAAAACTCGGTAAAAATAATAAAAATCCCAACAGGCTAAAAAATAAAATTCTAATAGCACTGCCCCGAATATTATTTCTTTTTTTCATATTTTTTATTTATTATAATAGCTTTCCCATTCGCTCGGGCTTATTTCCGGTAAAGCCAAATTAGTGCCAGAGAGATGGTTTAAATTATCAGCGCTAAAGAGGCGGCTTATATTGTCCAGTCCATCCTTTTCATAAACATCGCGCCAGATTTTTTCAGTTTCAGCCGGAAATACTAAATAATAATCACCTAGCAGTAAGGACAGCTCTTGCCTCAAACTTGGATCCGTCCCCATATCTAAAATTAAATTACTTATAGTTTCTAGTTGCGAAAGAGTAAAAAATGATTTTTTATCTAGTACGGCGCTAATATTTTTAATAGCTTCCCTTTTTAGCTCCAGTGATTCGCTGGAGGTTAAAATAAAAAAATAATTATTTATTTCTTGGTCATCTTCGAGTCCGCCTAATGTTTTCAGGGCTTCGGTTTTTTCCTGGCTCGAAGTCGCATTTTTTATCTTATTAAGCAGAGTTGATTTTAAATTTTGCCGATTCATTTTCTCGATATCAAACTGGGAAATTATTTCCCGGACCAAACTTTGCTCCGCTCTAGAATCGACCAAATAATCGCTTAGGTATTCGGGCGGATTTTCCCTGCCATAGGCTAGAAAAGAGATGCGCACCAACTCTTTTTTGAATTCTAAATCACCGTCCTCGGCCCGCCAATAATTTAAAATCCTTTTGACTAATTTATTTTTTCTCTTCTCTAAATCTGATTTTAAATCAACTATAATTAATCCCTCCTGAGTTTGGCGCCAAACTGAGCACTCTTCATGGCAAATTTTTTCTCGGCGATATGACTCCTCTAGAGAGCCGAGCGCGAGGACGGATCGGCTAATATTTAAAAAGGAAATCAACAAATATAAGCCGAGACTTAAGATTAGCAACCCGGAGCAGAACAATACTTGGCGCTTCCGAGTTGATAGATGATTGCGCAGATAACCGCACCACGAACTAAAACATTTTTTTGGTAATCCCATAATTTTAATAATTATTTCTTAGCTCTTTTACTATAACAAAACCACCCTGATGAAATTTTAAATAAATCATAATAGCTTTCTGCGGCTAAAAAGCAAAAGAATGCTTAAAAATCCCAATAAATAACCAAAACAAAAAAACCAGACCTGACAGTCTGATTTTTTAGAAACTACCTTTATTTATTTTTTATCTCTTTATTTCTTAATCTTGCGAGCATCTTCTATCGCTTTCTTAAACACATCCCACTCGCTGATTAGGGACGGCTCGAGTTTTAAAGCTATTTGAAATGATTCTTCGGCCTTACTATTATTGCCGATTACAAAATATATCTTGGCCAAGTTATACCAAACCTCGGGATCCGCATCAGAAATGACTGCCAAGCGCTCCGCTAAAATAGCGGCGTGATTAAAATCTTTCTTGCCCGTATAATAATTAATCGCCTGCTTAAGGAGATTAGCGGAACCTAATTGTTCCTTCCCTCCCTTATCAATACAATTATCTAAAGCACTGCCGATTTCATTATCATACTTCTTATCGTTAAGGACAAAATACACCTGAGCTAAGCGGCAATAGCCTTCGAAATAATTAGGATTCAGGGAGATTCCATATTTCATGGTGGCCACCGCATCTTCGTTTTCCATTCTAACCAGCTGCATCTGCGCTTTGACAAAATAAATCGTCGCCCGACCCGGACTGGCGTCGATTGAAGCATCTATCGCTGCCATGGCCTGTCTTGAATAAAAATTAAATTTTTCTAAATTCTTGTAATTATACCTTGAAGCTGCATCTAAAATCTGTGCGAGTTGCATTTGCATCATGCTGTCGTTTGGGTTATAGGAAGCGTTAATTTCAGCGAGCGAAATAGCATAATCAATGATTTCTTGGGCCTTCTGGCTACTGACGCTATTTAAAAGCGACGGGTTGGACACAATAAGATTCAGCAAGGTAACCCGGGCGTCGCGCTCAAGCGGCCGGCCGGTAAGGCCTTTCTGATACGCTTCAACCCCGGGAACTAATTGCCCAGAAGCGATAAGCGAATAACCGCCGATTGAACCAGTAAACATCTTCCAATTTTTAACGTTATAATAATTAGCGAATATATAAGCGATAATCAGAAAGATAATAAGGCAGATTACTTCTGTGCTATCTTTTTTTATAACAAAACGCGGTTCCCTTTCTTCCTCGCCTTCAGTTGGACGGCGGAAGTTAAGCCAATAAATAAAGCCTAAAATTGTCATCAGGCCGATAAATGTCGAGAAAGAGTCAAAAATCGCCAGATTTTGGATAAAATAAGCACTAATTAAGGAAACGATGATTATAATTTCAATATTATTCAAGCCGCCCATCTCGCTGCTTATGCGTTTGCCGTTTAACTTGAATTCCTTAAAGAGATAATAAGCGGCCGCCAAAAAGATGCTCAGATAAGTTAAAAGCCCGAATACTCCGGTCGTTGAGGTAATATCGATTAAGTTATTATGCGCTCGATCAAAGTAAGTATCACCGATGGTATAATCATAAAACTTAGAATCAAAATGCTTATCAAAGATAATCGCGTAATTACCAAAACCAGTACCGAAAATAGGGTGATTTTTAAAATCAGCCGCCGCACCACGCCAAGAAATCAAACGTGTTTGGAAAGTTGCTTTTTGCGAAGTTAAATTCTTTAGAAAACTGTTTTGGAACCAAGCAGACTTTGTTTGAGAAAAAACACCAACCAAAGCAATAATCGCCACGATAAAAACTATTAACGAGGTACGTCTGACCTTTTTATTAACATGCGAAAGCCCGACCAATAAAAATAAGATTAGGATGCTTACACTCAAGCCGATAATAGCACCCGAAGTATGCATGTTTTTAAATTCCCAGAACATAAAAATCAGCGGCAGAATATAAAGCCAGCGCGCCAATTTATCCGAAGAGCGGAAGAAGAGCAAAATTATGAAATAAATACTGAAGATAAGATAGCCGCTGACATAAGCCGTATTCCCGATAGTGCTATAACCATTTTGGCCGAATAAACCGATCAAGCTGACTAGAGTAGCAACGGCAATCGAAAACAAAAAAAGAGCGCGCCATTCTTTCCAGGTTCGGAAAGCGGTAATAAGGATAAAATAAAATATTAAAAAATGAGCTAAATGAAAAAAACCGAGCATTCTTTCGGCGTCGCCCCAGAAACTTAAATTGAAATCAACACTAATAACGCACGAAGCTAAAATCGCTAAGAAATAAGCGATTAAGCCATAAGAAATAAAATTCTTTTTCGGGCGATACTCCGGATAACGAAGGATAAAAACCAACCAAACAGCGAAAAGAATCTCCATGAGGATATTAAAAGGCAGCTGCTTTGAAGTAATATAAGGAAAAAGCAAATCTCTGAATACACAGAGAATAGCCAAGAGAGAAACAATAATACCGCCCTGCAAAATACGTAAATAAGTTTTTGGTGACATAATTTTAATAATTTAGCAAATAGACAACAAGATTATTATAACACAGCCGCCGACTGAATGTCGACGGCTGTAATAGTTCTAATAATATATTTCTAGAAGGCTCTAAATTCAAGTTTTTTAATACGCATGGCGTGGTCAACAGTAAAAAGGTTAAGTTCGTTGATATCTTTTTCGTGCCGATCAAGTTTTTTTTCAATCTTATCAAGCCGATCGTTTACATCCTTGAAAGAGGTATCCATTTTGTAATTTAATTGGCCGAATCTAAAAATCAAATCCTCTTTTGTGGCAAACTTTTTTAGATCGTCCTTCGTAGCAAGGCTCTTCAAGTCATCCTTCGTCGCGAAGTTTTTCAGGTCGTCCTTCGTTGCAAAATTTTTCAAGTCGTCCTTCGTCGTGAAGTTTCTTAAATCATCCTTCGTGGCAAAGTTTTTTAAATCATCTTTTTTGGCAAAATGTGTTAATTTCTCGTCTAAGGTCTTATTTAAATGATCTTTCGTGGCTAGCTGGCTGAATTGCTCAGCCGTTAGCATAACTGGCGCTAACTGAGACATAATTTTAGCCCACTATTTAACACCAGGAGAAGATGATGATAAATAGTTTCCGGCAATTAATAAATAATTGCCTCCGGTTACAAGCTAAATTCCAAGTTAAATTATCGGGAGGTAAAAAATATTATATCATTATTCCCTTCCGCCTTCAACAAGCTAAGATTAAACAGAAAAGAGCCCCAGAAGGGGCTCTTTTGCTGTTCCGATTTATATTTTAAAATCGGGAAAACTATGAGATCTATCTAATATTATTTAGATAATACCCAAGTAGTGGTTGTTAAACCGTTAACTCTGTGGCCATTAGCATAAGTATCAGTTGATACAGATGCGTTATCAGACCAGACAAAGCTACCGGATACATCACCTACAGAGGAGCCAACCGCATAGTTAGGAGTATCTTCAACGATCTTAGCAGTGATGGATTCTGAACCAGTGCCAGAAACACCAACCGTAGCTAAGACTTCAAAGGTCTTGGTAGTGCCAGCCGCGATAACTTCTGGGGTGCCTAATAATATAGTCATATCATCAGTACCGATAGTAGCAGTCGCAGTCTTATTGGAACCATTAACCTTCAACGGGTTAGTAGTGGTAGCAATAGTAGCGCTAGCAGTATTACTTGTGACTAAGACTAATTTACCCAAAGTTACATCGGCATTAGAATCAGCAGTAACCGTGAATTTAGCGATAACTTTATCGCCGGCATTTAAGGTCTTGTCTGTTAATTCTTGGTAAGCAACAGTCGGGATAGTCTTTCTCAAACGGAAGTTGTTAGCTAATAAAGCTACGCCTTGAGTGGTCTCAGAACCGGCTGAAGATTTGAACTTCATGGTCGTGATACCAAAGTGGATATCTTTATTAGTAGCAGTATCGTCGTTGGAAATGTCATTTAACACAACTTTGATAGACAAAGTCTTGTTGGCATTAGCGGCGATAACAACCTGATTGCTGTTGATGGTAAATTTACCTTCGCCATTAACCGGCACGAAAGAGTCAATCAAGTTAGAACCGTCATATAATTTAACAGACGCGATTCTCGCATCGGCATCAGCTACGCCGTCAGAAGTTGAGGCGATAGTGGTAGAAGCGATTGGAGTGTTGATTAAATTGATTTCGGTAATATTGGCACTGTCATTAACAGCAGTGAACTTGAATTGAGCAACTTCTTGTTCGACACCAGACTTAGTAGCTAACATAGCTTCAGACGGAGTACTACCACCTAACGCAACATTCAAAGATCCAGCATCAGCAATTACAAAGTTGGTTGTAGTCGCAACATTGCCGCCGCTGATAGAAGAACCACGAGAATCTTGAGCATTGATAGTCATAACAGTCTTGAAATTGCTAGGAGCAACCGCGGAAGAATCAAAGGAACCCTTTAATTCGATAGCCTTGGTTGAATCCTTAGCAATGTCAAAGTTCAATGAGGAGAAGTTAGCTCCAGTTGAACCGAAGTCTACAGTGCTGCCGACTTGAACGCCGTCAACATACAATTTCATATCGCTGATTGAAGAATCAAGAGTAGCAGTAGCTGCTCCGACGTTAGCACCGAAAGAAATTGAAGTTACCTTAGCAGTATCATTAGTCGCCTTAACGGTAAATTTACCCAAGGAAACGTCAGTGCTGCCCTTAACGATTGGTTTGTCATTAGCATAACCATCGCTGATAACAGTAGTCAAAGTAGCGCCCTGGACAGTGAAGATACCACCAGTAGCTGAACCAGCGATAGAACCAGAAGGAACAGAGTTACCAGAAACTACATATTGAGGGTTCTTATTTGAAGGACTAGAGAAGATGTTGCCATCTAATTTAACCTGGAAAGTAGCTGTCGGGATAGCAGTCGTCTTAGCCTTAGCCATAACCTTGATTTCGTTATCGCCCTTATTAAGGGTTAAAGTACTATCAATAGATTCATTGGCAAGGGTAGAAGTAGCAGATGGGTCAAAAGAATCTAAAAGAATACCATTAACGTAAACTCTTACATTCTCAAACTGATTAGTTGTAGTTGCGGTGTCGCTGTAGAGGATGTTTATTCCATCAGCAGTGATCGCTTCGTCAGCGCGAACGTTGGCGAGTAAAACAACATTATCAGAACCCTTAATGATAGTGGTATCAGAAGGTGAGGTTGATTTCTTAGAAACAGAAACCGCACCAGAACTAATAGCGATGTTAGAAACAACATAACCATCAGCGCTAGTAGTACCAGAGGTACCGGCATATACATTAGCTCCAAAACCAGTGCTCTTTTCATAGGCAACAATATCGCTGCTCTTGTTTAGAGTGAATTGGAAGCTATTGGTAGCGGTATTTTCTTTAGCAATAACATCTCCTTTGACGTAGAAAATCTTAGAAGCGTCATCTTTCAATAAATCCAAACCAGTGGTCGGGAAATAGAAAGTTACATAACGGCCATTGATAGTATAGCTGGTAGAAACTTTATTTCCGGCCTGTTCCAAGTAAAGATTCATGGTCGCCTTAGTTAAATCTTCGACGCCATTATTCTTTAACATGATAGACTTTAAGCTAACATCTTTAGCAGTACCATTGAAGCCTAATTCAAAATGACCTAACTCAACTTTTTCGTCACCAACTTTTAAGGTTGAAGTGGCGGTGTTAGCACCAGAAATTGATAGGTTTACAACGCTATAGCTAGTTAAAGACATTATATTGCTGTTGATCGGGAAAGAACCGGTAACAGAAGCGCCAGTAGAGCTAACTGCGGAAGCAGTCGCAATGCTTAAGCCCATGTTGCCAGAACCAGTACCAGTCAAGGAAACAATGAAGTCTAAAGTAACAGTCTGACCAGCGTTAACAATTAAAGCTGGGGAGAAAGTTAAGATGGATTCATCGCTAGAATTCATAGATTTCTTAGAAGCGACAATAACACCATCTTTTTCTGCCCAAACTTTGTCAACGTTGCTATAGGTAGAAAGACCAATTCTTTTAACAGTAATAGAATTAACGGAAACAGCGCCGTCGTTAGCTGCAGTTAAATTAACTTTAGCGAACGGAACGCGGGAACCATTCTGAGGAATAGAAGTAGCCGCTGGAGTATTGGCATTTAATGAAACCATTAAGCCAGAACCAGTGGTCACAGTTCCGTTGCCGCCATTTTGGGCAACGTTGGTGAATTCAGCGCTAGAAAGGCTAGTACCGCCGGCAGTAACAGTAGAACCAGCAGTAATAATATCGCCCCAAGCAAATCTATTTGCATTGAAAGCAGATTCGCTAGCGATTGAACGATAGTTAGTTCCATCAAAGTAAAAAATTTCAGCACCGCTTGCATTTTTTACTAAAGAACCAGCCGGGATAGAACCATTGGCTAAAGCTGAACCAATAGTGTAGTTAGTGAAGAAAGCATCAGGAACGTCGACAACTCTCTTGTTCCAATTGCTGCCGTATAAAGCGGCTGCTTGAGCTTCACTTTGGATCTTTCTCAAAACGCCATTTGGTTCAACAGCATAGACAGAAGGATCAGTTGTGATTTTCACTAATTTAGTACCTGCTCTCATGGTAACGTTACCACCCAATGGGTAGCTTTGTAATTCAGAAGCGGGAATGGTTATCACGCCATCAAAATTAGTATACCAAGAAAAATAGGTAGTAGAATTAGGGAAAACATATCTCTTGCCATCGGAGCCAAGGTAATAAACAGAGGATAAGCCATCCATTTTGATTAAATCACCTGCAGATGCAGAAGCTTTAACCGGAGCATACATGCCCATGGTGGCAAAAACTGTTAATACCATTACGCCGATAACTAAGGATTTGCGTAATTTATTCATAATAATAGTTAATGTTCCATCTAAAATGTCTAAACAATAGTAGTTTAAGCAATTTAGAGAGAAATATTTGTTCAATTCTCTGCCCTAATTGATTTTGAGTCTTTATTATTTGTAAATCAGTCGGAATCCCGCTCCGCCAGCCGGTTTTGGCTTAAGGCGAAAGCTGACTGATCTTATAATTAAGTTCTGCCAGCTGCGCGTGTTGCCCGCCTGCTGGAGAAAAGCTTAACCGATTTACATTTTTTAGACTTTTAAATCATTAACGCTTTGAATTGAAGAATAAGATTTGTTAAGGGTAAACCATCTCTTATTCAGAGATTCGGCCTTTAAAAGGCTTACCAACCCGCAAATGCAGGTTTGTTAGTGTATCTCCTTGGCTTGTCCATGATAGGAGGAGGAACTCTTCCAGCCAGGAGTAACCATAAGGGGGAGATAGACTAACAAACTTGCACTTAATTTTTAACTATTTAATTCTTAATTATTTCATCAACCTCTTTTAACTTATCGACCGCTTTATTATAATCCTTTTTATCAAATAATTGTTTCACCTCTTCTAAAATAGAGTCAGCATTAACAGTTTGATTTTCTTTATCGCTTTCTCCGACCTTGTCAATAGGCAAAGTAGCAGTAGCAGAGCTTGCAATTAGATTGGCCGGCATAACTAAAACGCTAGTGGTGGTTGCCGCTGGCGTTATGTTTTGGTTTAAATTTTTTTCTTCGAGCAGCTTTACTCCGGAATTATCTTTCAAGCTATTAGCCATAGAAACGGTACCGCTCGCGTCAACGCTATTTTTAACCTCATTAGAAACTTTCGAGCTTAAATAGCTAATATGTGTTTTAGCCGATTTAATTTCTTCGTTAAAGCTCTCATTAAGCTTCGCAACCTGATCTTTATTGCTATCGTTATTAAATTGCGGGTCAGACAAGATTACAGATATATCCTGCGCGTGTTCGGTTGCGAATTGGACAGCCAGCTTATTGCGCTCATCCGAATTGAACATGGTATTAAGCTTAGCCTTCTCAGAAATAATACGGGCAATATATAAAGAGTCATTCGGTTTGGCGCTGCTAAAAACTTGATGGCTAAAAAGGCTGGCCGTAATAAGAATCAAAGCAAAAGCGCCTAAAGAATAGGCGGGGCGAGAAGCAGCTTTGGCAAAACTATTAAAGTTAATAATAAACACTTTCCAGGTAGACAATTTAAGAGCGCCTGAATTAGAAATTTGAGATATTAAAAGCTCCCGATTACTGGTTAACCAGCTCTGATCGGGATCAATATTTTTTAAACTATTCAGTTTGGCGATTAAATCTTTGTCTGTCATATAACCTAATATACGTAAGATTAGAGAAAGCGTTACAGTGAATCAGCCCCCTTATTATCTGCCTCGACTAGCTCTCTTAGGGCGCTAAGAGCGCGATGCAAGAGTACTCTCACGTTTCCCTTTGTTTTTCCGCTAATATCAGATATTTCTTCAAGGGTAAGATCATTAATAAACTTCATAATTATAACCTCTCGATACTCCTCTTTAAGGAGCGGAAGCTTACTCTTAATAAGCTCTAAATTTGACTCTTTATCCATCTTTTCTTGAGGATCCTGAGCTTCATCTAAAATATCAATCTTATGCTCTTCATCGTCCAAAGAAGCGGACATCTTGTTTCCGGTCTCTCGATAATGATCAATTATTGTATTGCGAGCGATCTTATAAAGAAGAGCTCTTAACGTCTTACTATCAACCAGGGTATTGTTTTGGATATGATTCCAGGTCTTTAAAAAAACCATGGAAGTTATATCATTAGCCTCCTCGCGGCTTCCGATTTTAAAGTAAACAAAACGATAAATATCTTTTACGCTTTCATCATAAACCTTAATAAAAGCCTCTTTATCGTGGCTTTTTAGCTTGCTGATTACTTGCTTATTCTTAAATTTTTCAATTAAATTACTGGGCATTTTGAATAGTTAAAAACCTAAAAAACGGCTAAATTATTTTAACTAAAAATAACGGGAAAACTACCCCGTCCTTGTTAAATTATTCTTCTTAATTCTTAAATTTATCTTATCATAGTACGTCTCCGTATGCAAGATAGATCAAGCGTTATTATAAAAAGATTAAATTTACCCTCTGTTGACTTTTTTTATAAAAGGATTAAAATAATATGACTTAAGTCTAATTAGTAATGGACTTAAAATATATTAACAAGAAAAGAAGATTATTATAAAGAAATATTTGACAATTTACGCTAAAATGATTATATTTAAGTCTAAGTTAAATTGGACTTAAGTATAATTTTTATTTTTTATTAGCTTATTTATATATTTAAGTCTACAATATATTAGACTTAAATACTTAAAAAATGGAAAATAGCAACAATTTTCCAACTAAAGAAGTTAAATATCCGATTTGGGTCTCAGTATCTGAAGCGGCCGATTTAGGTGGCGTTCAGGGGAAAACTATCAGACGAGCTATAAAATCCGACCCCAACCTGCGCTATAAAATAGTTAAAAATAGATACCATATAGAACTTGGTTCCCTCCTTATCTTCCTGCACAAGAACACGAAGTTAAAAAACAAACTGAAAGAATTTGGCCTAGGCCAATATGTTAGCGACTGGCAAGCTTAGACCATTTCAATATAAGTGGAAAGCGAAAGTGTTAATCAAAAAAGCCGATCTCATAGGGGTCGGTTTTTTTGTAACTAAAAACCACCCCGGATTCCGACGGGATGGCTTTTATATTTGAGAAACTAATGTACGCCTAACAAATTATAGAACGGTGTCTTTTACCGCTTTGGCTAAGCGGAATTTAACTACAGTTTTAGCAGGGATTTTTATAGTTTCACCGGTCGCTGGATTGCGGCCATCTCTGGCTTTTCTCTTAACTTTTACCAATTTACCGAAGCCAGGAACGATGCATTCACCAGTCTTCTTTACTTCCTTGTAAACAACGTCTGCTAATTTCTCCATAAAGCCGGCAGTATCTTTCTTGCTCAAGCCGGTTGCTTCGGATAAACTAGCAATCATCTGTGATTTTGTCATTTTTGACATAATTTTAGCATGGGGCTTATCAATAAACCCGTTTTTAGGGATTAATGATAATATCCATTATAAATGATTGATATTAAAATTAATTAATAATTAATTAGCGTTTCCTTTGTATTTATTGGTTTTTTTACTAACCGCTTTTAAATAACCAATGTTTATATGCTTATTATAGCACACCTAAAAAATTATGCCAATAAACAAAGGGTTTTTAGCGCTCAGCCACTATATGATCATCGACAATGGCCAAAATCGTTAAATTTATCTCAGGAAACTTCAAGCGTCTTCCGGTTAGCCGCATCATTTCACGCAGCTCTTTGACTGCTGGTAGCTTATGATTAGCAGAAATCGGGGTAATTAGAGCCGGCACTTTTATGTTAGCAAAAATATTATGCTTAGTGCGATCATCTTTCATGAGAGTCGGATATTTATCTAGAGGCGGTAAAATTTCACCCACTTTAGACACGGGATACTTCTGTTTGCTAATTTTCTTCTTTCTTTCTTTCTTCTTTTTATTTTTTAAACTCGGTTTTTCAAAACGCGCATACATTGTACCGCGACAGAATGGGCTGTCGCAAAAACAATAACTGACGCTCCCATCAGACTCCGGATCAAATTGATAATCAAAAGTAATCTCTTCTCCCGGAAAAATATGACGCAAAGCGAAAAAAATATTATGTCCCTTATAATCTGCTATCCCGCAATTAGCCGCGCAAGAATGGTTAATAAGGTGCACACCGACGACTTTTAAGTCCACCGGAAAAAGAGAAACGTCTTTACCGATATACTCAAAAGAATAACAGCCTTGGCCATACTTTTCTTCAAGCCTTTCTGCTTCGTCATCGGTTACGACTCGACCGATATAATCGCCGACCACTGTGCCGGCCGGAATGTGCTTAAGCGCGAAAACTCCGCGCCCCTTCTTTTTAGTTTTCTTAATCTGATAAGAATCTTTTGGTAATAAAAACATAATTTAAAAATTTACATATTCATATTGCGCAATAGTATCAAAATGCCAGAGATTTTTCCAGCCGCAATCGCCTAGTCCAGCATCAAAATAATCCGCCCCGGCTTTAATTGCCTCCTCAATATTAACTTTATTTAAATACTTCCCTAGCCCCGGATAACTCTGGAAATCAACCCCGGTTATAAGGTAATGATAATAACCATTATACAAAACACTTAAAGAAACCGCTATAGTTTGGCCATTCAAGCGCAAACTAACTAAGCGCCAATCAAGCGGCAATTTTACCAGTTCTCGCCACGGTGCCCGGTCTTTTTCTTTGCTTAAATATGATTCACCAGCAAAACTGCCAACATTAAGCTTGAACAAATTGTCTAAATCAGCCCAATCATTAAGGACCATTTCTAGCTTTAAGCTCTCTATGGCGGCCAGCTCTTTCTCTAAGCTATGGCGCCTTTTCGGAGAGAGCCGCGAATTCATAAAATCGGTAAAGTCTTTAAAGCCGGCTAAGGGCAAAACGTATTTATAGTCTTCTATCGGCAATTTAACCGTAAACTCATCTTCACCGGATATGTCATAAAATTGAATCTTCCCCTTTAAACTCTCATATAGTTGCTTAATGACTGCCTCATAGCCTGGTTTAGCAAACACCCGATTCTCCTCGCAAGGCTCTTCGGCAATAAAACCATGGCCATAATCATCATAATCAACTAACGGCATGAGGGCGACTAGCTCCTCTTTGGATTGCCCCGCGCTATCTTTTAAAACTTCATAGGCGGCCCGGAAATATAAAGGGTACGGCTCATATTTATAAAAGCCGTACCGGAAATCCCAATCATCAAACACTACGCGGCGCGGAGAAATTTCCCGCCACAAATTTTCCGCCATTTTCAGGTCTGTAACTACGCGAATGTCAATCATATAATAATTTACATGATATTCGGTTGCAAATGATAATACGGCGGATTGTCCTTATAACGCTTAATAGCTAATCGAATTATTTCTTCTAAAAAGTCTCCATAATCCATGCCAATCATTTCCGCCGACTCGGCGAAGAAGCCGCCATTATCTAAAGATGGGTTAGGGTTCAGCTCTAAAACATAAGGATTATTATTCTTATCAACCCTGATTTCTATGCGGCCATAATCATGGCAATCTAAAATCTTATAAGTATCAAGCGCGATTTCTCCCAGCAAGGTTTCCAGCTTCTTACTGATATTCTTTGGCGGCCGCTGCACGATAATCTTGTCATAAACTGATTCTTCGGTATATTTTGCTTCAAAAGGATAAATGTGCCAAATATCATTCGGCAATTCGTCAAAAACAGAACGCGAAAGTGGAAGAATGCGCAAATCGTCTTTATCCATGCCTATTATCGGCACATCATATTCATCGCCGTCAATATATTCTTCAATTAGCGCCGGGCGGCCGATTTCTTTTATGACCACCTCTAATTGGCGATATAATTCTTCCTTATCGCGAACAACTGAATCATTGGTGATACCGATTGAATTATCAGTATTAGCCGGTTTAACGATTAGAGGGTAACGCAAGTCTTCTCGAATATTATCGTTAAGAGTATAGACATAATCCCATTCCGGAGTCGGTATCTTATGATAACTTAATAATTTTTTTACTCGAATCTTATCAATACAGAGCCCGAGCGTAAACGGGTTCGAACCGGTATAAGGAATCTGCAAAGTATCGAATATAGAAGCGGCGTGGGGCTCTAATAAGCTTGAATTATTAATACGCTCGCAAACATTAAAGACGAGATCAACGTCGCTGTTTTTCAGCTCATTAAAGGCTTTCGGTAGATCATTAAAGTCGAAGAAACTAACCTTGTAGCCGCGTTCACGTAAAGTTTTATCGATATCTTTTCCAATGACAGTCAGATCATTTTCAACTAAAGTTTCCTGATCGGCTGCCGTTTCATCATATAAATTACAGGCGATTCCGATATGAAGATTACGCTGGTTAGAGATTGCCATGCGCCTAATTTTTTCAATCTTGGAACCGCGCTTTAAAATCTCGCGATTAATAACCGAGGCAGAAAATGGGGTGCGCCGGGCAGTTTTACCGATTGAAGAGGCTGGATGGAATTTAGCGACTTCATAGTAAATTTCTTTCTCCGCTTCGTGCAGATTATCCTGGGCGTCCAGTGGATTAATGCCGGATACAAGCAGCCAGCCCAAGAGCTCATAACCATCCGGGGGAGATAAGACAGAGTCGCCGATACGCTTATCGAATTGGAATTCCTCAACATATGGCTTCTTCTTTAAATCATCGGCAATATCTAAATTCACTAAAATACCAGAATGATCGGAAGAAAACGTTTCCGCACATAGATACTTATAAGGATTAGCTAATGGCTCCCATTTCGGCAAATAGATGCCGCAAGCGATTTTAAGCGCACTTTCAATCAAATCAACTTTCCAGGCAGCTTTGATGCTCGGATAAATTTCATCTCCGCCCAGGCGCAGATTAATTTCCAGGGGCATCGGCCCGTCATGGGTCGATTTCGCCTCAAAATGAATACAGCCGTTTAAAATTCCTAATTTTTCCAACGCTTCATCCGCTAACGCAATGAGTTCTAATTGGTTCTTAATCGGTAAATTAGACGGAGTCATGCGAATCGTTTCAATGAAAAACGGCTCCTTGGTCTTACCATTGTCCGAAATAGCGCAAAATTTGATTTTTCCATTTTGCACTAGGATGTCTAAATCGACTTCGTCGCCGTCGATATACTCTTCAATAAAAACTTCTAAGCCGTCGTTTAAAGCCGACTCAACCTTAGGCGACATTTCCTTCTTAATATAATTATAGCTTTCCTTTAGCTCCTCTTCATTGTCAACCTTCATAACGAAGGCGCTCGCGGCGCCATAAGCCGGTTTGACGACTAACGGAAAATTAAAAGTCTTGATTACTTCATCTAAATCTTTCGCACTTTTAAGTTCTTTATAATGAATAGTCGGCAGATTATTAGCCGCACAAAATTCACGGAATAGATATTTATTACGGACGCGGTTAGCCACCTTATACGGAGTGCCGATTAATTTATAACGATCGGATATCTTTGAGGTTAAAAGCACGTCATCCTCCCAAAAAGTCAGGACGCCGTCTAATTTTATCTCCGAGTGCTCCTTGAGGAATTTATCAAGGGCGGCGAAAGCTTCTGGATGATTGGCGGTATCGGCTGTAATATGGAAATCAACATAGGGCGTAAGAGAGCTGTTTTCTTTACCGATTGTGATGATCTTAACTCCAAAACCTTTGGCTTTCTTAATAAAAAATTTCTTGGTCGTATTAACGATTAAAACTGTTTGACCGTGCAGGCCACTACGGTTCGAATCTGAATTTCCGTTTCCGTTCATAATAGTTATTTAATATTATATGTTACTCCTATCTCAATGATAACTTCCCGGCCGCCCGCGCCGATAACTGGGTTAGATACGACCCCGCTGCCTCCCATACCGCCCTTACCATAATCAGTCGCATAAATAGGCAAAGGATTGACCAAATTTTCATACCAGCCGGTAATATCTTCTAGCCTGACGCCCGCTGCCGAAGCGAGGGCGTCGCTTTTACTCTTCGCGTCGCTAATAGCCTTAATGCGCGCCGCCTGCTTCAAATCATTCATATTTGAAGCATCAAAGGTTAAATTATTGACTTGATTGGCGCCCGCCTTTGAAGCTTCGGCGATAACCGAACTTAATTTGCTGGGGTTCTTATCATAATCAACTACTTTAATAACTATCTGCTGATTAGCGTTATAGCCGGAAACAACCGAAATATTATCTTTGTAATCGTATTGGGGATAAAGAGAGTAGTTTTGCGTTTGGATGTTTTCTTCAGTAACTCCGAGGGCTTTAACCGCTTTAATAATACCGCTAACTTTGTTATTCAATTGATTTAACGCTTCCTCCGGCTTAGCTAGCTTATCGATTTGCACGCCAAGGGTGACAATAGCAATGTCCGGATTATACGTCACTTTTCCCTGGCCGGTAACCGTAACCGAACGGAATTGCTGATTGACGATCCGATCGCGTAGAATAGAAACAGTAATAACGCCAGCAAGAAGCAGCATTCCGATAATCACGATTATAACTCGAGGCGACTTCCAAGAATGGGCGCAAACACACTCTTTATTCATATCCGACATATATTTAAATTAAAATTAATTATTATTTTATTATAACACTTTTTTTAAAAACAACAATTTATTCAAGCTCTTTTTGGCTTATTTTGACTTGCGCTTGGACAAGAGAAGGCTCTAGTTCCAAATTAGCATTCTTTGCTTCCCGAGCGATAGCCGAAAGAGCTTCATAGAAAGTCTTTCCTTCGGCCATCTTAGCCGCTAAGCTGGCCGGTGAGTAAACCAATTTAATGTACTCGGTCTCAAGTTCACCGGTCAAAGATCCTTCTTGGCGGTTAAACATCTCAAAGATTTTCTTGGCCTCATCCTCGCTTAAATTTTCTAATAATTTCCGAGCGGCGCCTAATTCATAATTCTTATTATTCAAAATGATTTCCCTAAATTCCCGAAAAATACTGCTTAGTTCCCGGCCTGCCGCCCGTTCGTCCTTAGACGGCCCGCCCCCTAATTCGTATTTGATCATACTCAAGAGCCCGCCTTAACGGGCGATTATTTTTTGTTTAAATAATATTCCCTTTCTACCGCGCTTAAGCGCTCTATGGCGTAACGGAGTGCAGTTCTCGGCATATTTTTTACATGTTCATCTAAAAAAGATTTTAATTTTTTCTTATCTGCCCGCTTGCCGACTTCTCGAAGCATCCAGCCGACCGCTTTATGCATTAAATCGTGCTCGTCGTGCAAAAGCTTCTTAGCTAAAGCCAGGGCTTCTTCTGCCCTTCCTTTCTGGATAAAAGCATAAGTCGCAATCATAGCCATGCGCCTCTCCCAAAGATTCTTTGATTTTGCGAGGGTATGTAAAATGCTTATTTTCTTTTCTTCTAAAATAAGGTAATCGCCTAATATCTTGGCGACCGATAAATCAACTAAATCCCAATTATTAATATACTTAGTATTGCGCAAATAAAAATTAACAATTTTAGTCTTAACTTTTCTATCCTCTGTTTTTTGATACTGAGCGACAAGGATAAAAAGCGCGGCGAGACGGAATTCATGGATTTTGCTTTTCAAGAGACTGGAAATATCTTTAAAGTCCAAAGAAAGGTATTTTAAGGCAATTTTACGCGTTAAAGGTACTTTTATACCCAAAAAGACGTCTCCTTCGCCATACTGCCCCTTACCAGTCTTAAAAAAACGCTGTAAAACCGCGGCTTGAGGTTTATTAGCTAGACTCTTTAATTCTTTGGTTATTTTTATTAAATTAGACATATTTTTCTTATTTAATTCTTATTCCAAGGGTTTATTCAAATCTACAGCTCCTTGCCAAATTTGGTCTCCTCGGCGAGCATAAAAGGTTAATTTTGTCTTGCTATTGTTAATTGCGACTCCATAAATCCGGTCATAAGGCTGGCTTTCCCATTCATTGAAAACTAAAATGTCTCCCCGCCTATCCCGCGCTTTATAAATAAAATATTGATTATCCGGCGAGAAAAAATATGGTTCAAGAATCCAATCATAAGCTTTTCCTTCCCGGCCATCCAAAACGACTATCGCCTTGCCGTTAACCTTGGCTCCGTAAGCAAATCTTTGGCCGCTGGGGCTGAATTTCATAAAGGTAATATCGTCATAAGACGCGCCCGATTGGCCGTTTAGAGAAACCACCTTCTTATTAAATTTATCATTATTAAAAATATAGGCGATTGATTGGCCGCTGGGGCTCATCAAAAAACTCAACTCATCAAAATTCTTCTGCGCTTCATTTAGAGTTAAGACTTCCGATTCTTGCGGAATCTGATTAGTCGATTTTATCGGCCGATTTGTTTCATTTTCAACTTTCAAACCGACTTCAGTCATAATGTCCTGCCTTAGAGCCTTAAAGATCATCAGCTTTGCCCAAATTAGGGAAAAAGCAAAAGCAAAAATTACAAAAATAAAAAGCCATAAAATTAAACGATTTTTCCGCCATTCTGCCGAAAAATTAATTTTATGGGTTTTGTTGATTTTTTTCATATTAATAATGATAGCTTTTATGTTGTAAAATGGTCGCCGCTCGATAAATCTGCTCCAATAAGACGACCCTAGCTAATTCATGGGGAAAAGTTAAAGGAGACAAAGAGAGCGCAGGATATTTTTCATATAAAGTATCGCTGAAACCGAGAGCGCCGCCTAAAACAAGAACTAGGGGAGATTTTTTTTCTAACCAATTAGCTAGCTTAAAAGAATCAAAAGACTCACCTCTTTCTGCGAGCAGATAAACAACTGCTTCTTTATTCTTATTTAGAAAGGTAATGATTTTTTCGCCTTCGTAGTCTTTCGCCTTATCTTGCAGCTTTTCAGAAAATGAGACAGCTTCAAGCTCGACTATTTTTAGGCGGGCGTAGGGTTTTATCCTTTTTAAGTATTCTAAAGCCAAAGCGGAACACGACTTATCTTTTATTTTTCCAATAGTAACTAAAGTAATATCTAGCATATTATTAATGTTTACCAGGAACCGCTTGAGCCACCGCCACCCGAAGAACCACCGCCAAAACCGCCGAAGCCACCGCCACCGCCACCCGAAGAACCACCGCCAAAACCGCCGGGAAAAATCCAAAAGCCACCGCCTTTGCGTGGCGGTTTCGGTTTTGGTAAAACACGAGAAACTAAATAATCAAGAATGAGCCCAAAAATCAGCAGTCCAAAAGGAATAACAATCAAGTAAACTAAAGTTCTAAAAAATATTACCGCAACAATAAGACCGATAACTAGACCAGCTATTCCGCCCTCCCACCAGGAACGGCTTTTCGCCAAGTGGCGCCAAAGGGCGTTAAGCAGAGAAAAGATAACAATAATCAAGAAAAAAATCGCATCAAAATTTAAATGCGGGAACTTAAAATTATTAGTATTAACCGGATCAGCTTGATATTCTCCCCTGGTCGCTAAAATTATTTGATCAACCGCCTGATTGATCCCTTCATAATAATTATTGGCCTGGAAAGCGGGCCGAAGCGTCTTAGTAATTATTTGATAGCTAGTTGCGTCTGTCAGCGCGCCCTCAAGTCCGTAGCCGACTTCAATCCGCATCTGGCGATCGTTTAGGGCGACGAGAAGCAGAACGCCATTATCTTTTTTATCTTTGCCGATTCCCCAGTCCGTAAATAATTTATTCGCAAAATTTTCAATCGTATCTCCCTCAAGACTTTTAATAACAACAACCGAAATTTCATTGCTTGTCTCTTGGCTGAACTGCGTTAATTTAGCGTTTAAATCAGCAATCTCTTGGGTTTTCAACAAATTTGCGTAATCATTAACAAAACCGGTCGGTTTCCCCGGGTTAAAATAGGCCCGGGCAGAAAAACCGACCGATAAGAGAAATAAAAAGCCAAAAATATAAATAAATAACCGGCGCATGGAAATTAAGGTTACTTAATTTTGCTTATTTGTTTATCTGTAAATCAACTTTAGGAGCAACTTCTGTTCCTGGAGCCACTTGAAAATAAGCTTTCTCTGAATAATTAAACATGGAGGCCATTAGATTCATCGGGAAACGCTTGGTAAGAATATTGAAAGTTCTTACTTCTTCATTAAAGCGATTGCGTTCAACGCTCACGCGATTTTCCGTGCCTTCAAGCTGAACCATCAAGGTTTGGACAGTTTCGATGGATTTCAACTGCGGATAATTTTCCATAATGACGAGTAAACGGCTTAAAGCGCTTTCAACTTGGGTGGCCGCTTCAGCTTTAGCATTAACCGTGTTCGCGCCGCTATAGCTAGCTCTGGCCGCTGCCAAATCGCCAAAAACTTTTTGCTCCTGGCCCATCGCGCCTTGAACCGAACTCACTAAGTTAGGAATCAAGTCAAAACGTCTTTGATATTGGACTTCGACTTGCGCCCATTGATTATCAACTAATTCATTGGCCGTTACGAGTTTATTATAAGAAATCCAGAACCAACCAACGATTAAAATCACGACAGCTAAGATAATAATGAGAGTTTTTTTCATAATTTTTTCTTATTTTATGCTAATATTTAGCTAATAATTGCTAAAATTAGCATTTTTAATAAATTATTTAATCTGGTGATATTTTATCATAAATTAGACAAAAAAACAAGAAAAACCAAGAAAAACTGTAACGTTTTTTTAATTTTTCCGTATTATTAGATGAATGGAAAAATATGAATAATAAACATTGGCAGAAATCTATGACAAAAAAGACCACAGCTAACTACTGCGGCGTTTTTGCTTTTATTCGCTTAGTCGATCCGAAGATCGGGATTTCTACTACTTGTTTATTATTTTTTCTGCTTAATGTTTATGGGGTAATACCTCTAAAATAAAACCATAATAAAAATGTAGTTTAAATCCCGACGGAAAGACCGCCGGGATTTTTTTAAACAAAACACTAAAACTAGGAAGGAGAAAAACTATGAAACCTTTTAAAAAATTACCGTGCATTTCTGTGGTGAACAACTACTTAATCTTGTCCTTTTTAATTATGCTCGCGGCTTCTTTTTCTTTCGCGACCTATATTCCCTTCTTGGTAAATAGGGCCATGAATCTCTGGCAAATCAACGTAATTAATGCCTTCTTTATGGCAACTATTATTTTAATGGAGCTGCCTACCGGATCGTTCGCCGATAAATTCGGCCGTCATCGCTCTATTACTCTCAGCTGTTTTCTGATGACTCTCGGATTAATGGTTTATTTTGTTTCCGATAACTTCTGGCTATTTATCGCGGCTGAAGTAATCATCGGATTAGGAAAAACCTTTTCTTCCGGGGCCTTAGAGGCTTGGCTAGTTGATTCTTTACAAGCCCAAGGCTTAATCGGGCTCAAAGAAAAACTATTTCGCCGGGAAACTTACTGGAGTTCGACCGGAGCGATTATCGGGAGCCTGGTCGGTTCTTATGTCGGGAATTCAAATCTGGCCTGGCCCTGGCTCATGGGCGCGACTCTTTCTTTACTGGTTGGTCTCTACTCTTTGAGTTTAAAGGAGCCATATCAAATCTGCCGAACCGCTAAAGTCAAGGTTGGTCTAGGAGAGCAAATTAGGATCGCATGGCGGCACGGATTCAGCAACCGCAACTTAATCAGCTTTATGGTTCTCGGTGCCGTCTTAGCTCTATCGGTTCAGGCTTTGAATATGCAATGGACTATTGTTTTTCAAAAACAATACAACCTGGAAACAAAGTATCTCGGCTGGGTATTCATTGGTATTGCTGTAACGCAAGCTTGGGGCGGACACTTATCCAAATACAGTCAGCGTTTAGTTAAAGACGAAAAAAAATCTTTGGCTCTTACGCATATTATGACGGCTTTAGTTATAATTGTCCTAACCCAAATTAGCGGCCTGATAACTACCATGGGATTCTTTCTCCTGCACGAACTTGGCCGCGGCGCCTTCAAACCTTTAAAGCAAAGTTTCTTTAACGACCAATTATTATCGGAAACAAGAGCGACCGTTCTCTCACTCGACTCGATGATCACCAAAATCGGCAGCCTTATCGGCCTACTTATGAGTGGATTTATTGCTAACGCCTATTCAATCAAAGTCGCCTGGCTCGTATCCGGACTGTTCCTACTTATCACCGCTCTCTGCTTTTTCTGGCCAAAACGGGCTTAACAAGCCCGTTTTTTATTTCTTAATCTTATTTTAATCGCTTCAACTTAATAACTCGCCCTATCCCACTCATTAAGCCATTTAATAAAAACTTTTCCCTGGCGCTCGCCCGGACGTAGGCGGCGCAAAAGCCAAATGTTTTCTCCTCCCTGCTTAGACCCGGGTTGGACTGAGACTGCAGCCGTATACCCAGTTTTCGCCATCATTTCAAAAAAATCAAATTTATAATAACCGAACGGATAAGCAAACGTTAAAACCGGCTGTCCGGAAATCTGTTCTAGTATTTTTTTGCTCGCTTGAATTTCAAACTGAGCATCTTTCTTTTTTAAATTCCGCAAATCCGGATGATTAAAAGTATGGGAACCAATTTCGACTAAACCGCTAGACGCGAGCTCTCTAAGCTGATCGCGGGTTATATATCCCTTGGCGCCCAGTTTATTAATTATCACATAGAGAGTAGCTTTGTAATTATATTTTTTAAGAAGCGGCCAAACTACTGAATAAAAATCCTCATAACCGTCATCAAAAGTTAGGACAACATTTTTAGTAGCCAGTTTCTTTTCGGTGCGCAGGCTGGTTGCGGCCTCCGAAACAAATAGGGTTTGATAATTATTTTTTTTAAGCTCTTGCAGTTGATCATTAAAGATTAACGGATCCAAATACAAACCCTTCATAGTAGTTGTCGCAAGCGGCGCTTCAACATAATGATACATCAAAATCGGGATGGTTTCTGAAAAACCTTTAAAGTCAGCTACCGGGTTCGCAATACTTTTAGAACTGGAACTGATAATCGGCGCTTCATCAGGCGCCGCTTGGCTATAGGCGTTAAGATCCGCGCTCACTAGGGGTAGGTCCGCACTAACTATGGGTTTAACTTCTGGTTTATTTTTTTTGGCGAAAATTATATTAACCAGATAAAAACTCAAAATTAAAAAGCCGCTGACAACGACTACGGCGATTACTGGTTTTAAGCGCGACTTTAATTTAATCATACTTTTTACTATTTTTATTCTAACAGAAAACTTTATCTTTTCAAGCCGGCAGCTAGCTAAAAAGCCCGCTCGAGCGGGCTTTTTAGCTTATAAAGATCAATTAAATTTTATTTTATTGGAGATTGGGGGTTGATGTTCCAGCTGGAGCAACTGGGTTGCCAGCGGAAGGAGTGCCGATCGGTAAGTTTCCCTCTTCAGCTTGGTTCCCCGGATTGCCGCGCATCATATTAAACCGGCGCCCGCTTCGTCCACCATTGTCTTGCCAATCGTCTTGAAATCGACAACCGAATCCATCCTGACGGTAGAAGCCATTAAAACGTTCTGCACGCCTAGCGCCAAAAGCAGCCCCGATGCTTAAAAGGACCACAATCATAACGATTACCAAAATCAATTTGACAATCTTATGGCCAGCGCTACCGCACTGGCAATGAAAACCGTGGCATTTCCGGCCATTGTGGTTTTCGTTTTTTTCTTGGTTTTTGTTTTCTTCCATAAAATTTATTAAAATATTAGCTTTTTTAAGCTTCTTTGAGTTAATACGCAATACTAAAATTTTTCTTTATGTTTCTCAAAGGGTAGACATTAACGGCTAATGATTATATAGTATTTAAGGTGCTTATTAAAAATTCACATAAAAAAATAATTTTATGGCTCGCATAATCGGCCGGGGTTATTCTTTCAACGATGTTCTTATCTCCCCTAAATATAATAAAATTGTCTCGCGACGAGAGGTAAAATTTGAAACCAGGGTAACAAAAAATTATAAATTAGATATCCCTATTCTTGCCGCTAATATGGATACTATCTGTGAAAGCCAAATGGCCATTGCACTCGGCCGTTTAGGCGGTTTAGGTGTTATCCATCGTTTTTTAAGCATAGAAGACCAGGTTAGAGAAGTAGAGAAAGTAAAAGCGCAAAACTTGATAGCGGCAGCGGCTATCGGCGTTAAAGATTATGAGGAAAGAGTCAGTGCTTTAGATAAAGCGGGTATAAATATTGTTGTCCTAGATGTCGCCCACGGGCACTCTAAGCGCACCGGCAAAACTCTAGATTACATAAAAAATAATTACCCCCATATTGATGTTATCGTCGGTAATGTCGCGACTAAAGATGCGGCTGAATATTTTATAAGCAAAAAAGCAGACGGCATAAAAGTAGGAATCGGCCCAGGATCAGCTTGCACGACCAGGATTATGACCGGTGCCGGCGTCCCACAAATTACCGCTATCATGGATGTTTACGAAGCTACCCAGGGCCGTGTGCCAGTTTGCGCAGACGGCGGGATAAAATGTCCGGGCGATCTGACTAAAGCCATAGGCGCCGGCGCTGATACGGTTATGAGTGGAGCGATTTTTGCCGGTACGGATGAAACGCCGGGCGAAGTAATCAATAAAGACGGTAAAACATATAAAGAATACCGCGGGATGGCCAGCTTCTTGGCCACAGTCAAAAAATTAAAATTAGACGGCCAAAAAGTAGACGAAGAAGTTCATGTTGAAGGAGAGTCAACTTTAGTAGAAAGCCGAGGCCCTATAGCTAAAATTATCAATCGTTATCTGGGCGGGCTAGCTTCAGGCATGACTTATGTGGGCGCCGATAATATTGAAGCTTTAAGAGGTAAAGCGGATTTTATTGAAATCTCAAGCGCCGGCTATGCGGAAAGCGTCGCCCATGCTCTGACTAAATCAGATATTTAATCGAAAGTTTAAACGATAAAATAAAAAGAGGCCGATGGATATCGACCTTTTTTGTTTTATTGTTAAAATAGCTTTCTTAGAGAACTTTTTCCGCGTAGGAAGCAAGCTTGCTGCGCAGAGTTTCTTTGAAATTAACAACTCCGACCATCTGGTCGCCTTTCATTTTCTGGATACCATAGGTGAGTCCAGAAGAATTGCGATCTAAGTGGCGGTTATCAATCTGGCTTAAGTCGCCAGTGTATACCAACTTGGAACCCTCACCAACACGCGTGGTTATTGTTTTTATTTGGTGGCGAGTTAGGTTTTGTGCTTCATCAATAATGATAAAAGCATTGGTAAAGGTTGCACCGCGAATGAAATCCAGCGGCTGAATGGTAATACCGTTACGGTCGAGCATCGAACCTGGATCATCAATTTTAAATTCTCCGTTTTTCTTTTCTTCCCTTAGAATAAAGGATAGATTTTGAAAAATCGGGAGGAGCCAGGGATTCATCTTTTGACCGATATCTCCAGGCAAATAACCTAATTGCTGTTCGGGATCAAGCGGAACCGACGGCCGGGAAATAATAATCTGCGAATAGCTCCCTCGCCTTTTCTGCTCTAGTCCGCTAGCGATTGCCAAAAGGGTTTTTCCGGTACCAGCGCCTCCCTGTAAAAAAACGGCGTTAACTGAATAATCTAATAAGTAGTGGAGGGCGATAATCTGCCCCCAATTCTTATGACTATTGTGCTTAGCTCTAATACCCACGGCTTTAAGCCCTTCATCAATGATGAGAAATTTGTCGCCCTGCCTAACGGCCGCGAATTGTTCATCCCATTCATCAGCCTGACCCAGGCCGGGCTTAAAATCACTATGGCAAACAACTGCTTCGCCATCCAGTATTTTCTTAAGCGGTCCTTTAGCCGCAAAAGTATAAATGCCCTTTTGCTTGTCTTCGCATTGAATATCGGCAAACGGCACATTGGCTGATTGGATCATCAGATCCTTCTGCTTGATGGCTAATCGCGTTTTGAGATAGGGCTCAACAATTGGCTTTTCCTTTTGGTCGGTTTCCCGCGCCAGTATTTTTACAGTATAATCATTGGTTATCATTTTTACCTTATCATAGCCGCTATAGCGGTCGTGATTACGGGAAAAGTGATAAAGAACGTAGTTAAGCGTGGCGATAATCTGATGATCCGGGACATTTTTGTCCAAATCTAATTTAGAAAAGTGCTTTCCTTTTTCAATAATCAAACTTGGATCGTCAGCTTCCCGTAATTTATCAATTTCTCTTATCGCCTCCTGCACCTCAAACTTGATGCCTGGAGCCTTTTTCAGTTTGTCGAGTTCGACAATAACTGTCCAGGGAATACACAGTAAATTACCGCCTTTCCGTAGTTCAGTAATTGCGCCGGGGTCGTTAATCAAGACATTGGTGTCGACAACAATCACGTTTTTGTTGGTCTTTTCAACCCCTTTTTCTTCAGTTTTTTTCTGCATTTGACCTCCTTGATTTTTAGTTCATTATGAATATATAAGAGTTGGTTAATTGTTAAGGTAGATTATATTTTTATCTTAAGCCCTCCCTTTAAAATTTGCAAGAATGCCTAATTAAACATATAATTTAGCCTATGCGAGTTCCCATTCGTAAAAAAGAAACATATGTCAAGCCAAAGCCAGACCCCTATTTAACCGAGGCTAAATTTCAGGAACTTAAAAATAAGTTGGAAAAGTTAAAGAACTATACCCGCCCCCAAGCCGCTCAGGAGGTTAAGCGTTTGGCAGAAATGGGAGATTTTTCTGAAAATGTCGGCTATCAGGTAGCCAAAGGAAGGCTGCGCGGTTTAAATCAAAGGATTTTAGAAATCGAAGATCATCTAAAAAATGCAATTATTTTCCGGCCGAACAAAAATACCCAAGTCGTCGGACTTGGGCATACGGTTACGCTAGAAGTAAACGGCAAAGAAAAAACTTATACGATTCTCGGCTCATCGGAGACTAATCCAAACGCCGGAATTATTTCACATAATTCCCCGATTGGATCCGCCCTCTTAGGACATAGCGCAGGTGAGCAGATAAAAATAAAACTGGCTGACAAAGAAAAAATCTTCAAAATCATTAAAATTACCTAACCAATCGGGCTCAGCCCTATTCAGCCTCTTCTTTTACGTATTTCAATAGCCATTGTTTGTGGCCTTCAGTTTCCTTGTTCAACTTTTCTAAGACCGCAACTATTTCCGAATTAGCAGTTGAAAAAATTTCAAAACTCTTTTTCTCAATCATTGATTGCTCTAAACTCAAAGCGTTGCTAAACGCTTCTTTTAAATCCATCTCTGCATGAGACGCTCTCTCTAAACAATCATCAATAAACTTACCGATATAATCTAAAATAGCCGGCGCATTATCAGACACTTGCCAAGAGCTAATCTCCTCTTTAAATCTTTCATCTAAATCAAGCAACAAAGCGGAATGCCTTTTTTCGTCTTTGGCTAAACCGCTCCAAAGACTAGCTCGCTCTGGAAATTTTTCACTATAAGCCGAATAAAGAAGAGCTATCTTGCTTTCATTAATAGAAAAATGGCGCAGGAGGCTGATTTTTTCATTGTCCGGAGACATCCTATTTTACTTCGTAGATAATAGTAACTTCCACCTTAACTTCATTTTGACCAGACTGGATGCTTGGCGCAATCGGCCCGCTAGCCGCCCCAGCCGCTAAATCCATTTTCGCGTTAGAATAACTGAACATAACCGGTGGCATCTGGTCGGAATTTTCACTAACGCTTTTTACTTCGCCCAATCTCATGCCGGATTGTTTCGCGATTAAAGCCGCTTTCTCTTTGGCTTTTTGGATAGCTAATTCTCTGGCCTGATTCTTTAAAGCAAACTCATCATCAATCGTGAAATTAATATTTCCGATCTGGTTGGCTCCTTTTTCTGTTGTTTTGGCTATCACGTCGCCGATCTTACTTAAATCTCTGATTTTGAGCGTTAAATTCTGCGTTACTTCATAGCCAATTAATTCTTGGCCCTTCTGGTTAGTATAATTATAAACTGGATTTAGGTTATAATTAGTAGTTTTGATATCCTTCTCATCAATGCCTAGTTTCTTCACTTCGGCAATAATCTCATTCATTTTATTCGTACTCTCAGTGGTCGCTTCAGCAGCCGTTTTTTTGGCTTCAGTCTTTAAACCGACTTCAATGTTGGCAATGTCTGCCTTGGCATAAACGGTACCTGAACCAGTAACAGCAAAACGATCCTGCTCGTTGGTTTTATCCGCCATGACAAGAGCAGTTATAACGATGGCGCCAACCACTAGAATCAAAAGGGTGGCGAGAAACACATGTGTTTTTTTCATATATTTTTGATTAATTATTAGTTTGATTAAAAATTAAATCGCGCCTCAGCGCATAAATTATTTTCAGCCGGGCAGCCGATTTGCAGCCACTCGTAGAAGGCAGCCGGTTTTCCATCAAGAGCAAAAACTACTTTTTTTATAATCGGAAATTGTTTAAGCGTAGTTTCGAGTTCAGCTAAAAATTCTGCGCTCCCACAACTAGTACTAGCGTTAGGTATAATGTGGCGAATATCCTTTAAATTAACATAGGCGATATTATCTTCTATTTTTAAACCCTTGAGGATGCTTTTAGTCTCTTCGGAAAAAAATGAAAAATAGCCCTGAGATTTTTCAATCCCAGTCGGACCCTTAAACAATTCTTGAAGAGCTAGCTGCGGGGTGCTGCTAGCCGCTGGAACAATTCTTTCTCGGGGATAGACTTGAGAGCAATCCTCAACATTCGGGTTTAGACTGCTGTTTCCAAAATAAATTTTTAAAGTTAGCGTTTCTTTATTTGCTTCTTCTCCGGGACAGGGCGCAAATTCACAATTAGGGCCAGACCTCCCTACTGCCGAGCCGTCCGAACAAAGCTTGGCTTCAGCCGTACAGGCAACCGGACTTAGATTTTTTGAATTTTCATTCCCAAGATTATCCGGCGCCGTCTTCTTCAAATTACAGCCGACCAGAAAAAATAAGGCTAAAAATAAAGTTGCGCTTATTAGTCTTTTCATATTTTATTAACCAGCGTAATTACACCCCATATTGTACCAAATTATCCCTAACTACACAAAAACAAAAAGCCGCCCATTTTTCCGGCGGCTTTTCTGCATTTCTCTAATTATCTATCCCATTTGAACCCTTGCCCGAAGCTTCCCCACTCAGCAACCGCTTTATACTGCGGTTTCCTAAGCTCTAAAAAATTAATAATTCCCTGCGGTTTCAAATCATAGCCTGTAACTGCAATATTCTCTTTTGAATTATCAGTCTTAGTTATTTCTGCCGTAGCCATTACTGGCTCGCTGACACCGATAGAATAAGCCAGTTTAACTAAAACTTCTTTGGCTGAATATTTTTTTAATAAATCCACGGCGATTTTACGCGCCATATAGGCGCCAGAGCGATCCACTTTAGTGGCATCTTTGCCAGAAAAAGCGCCGCCGCCAATAGGAATTTGTGGTCCATAATTATCACAAGCTAATTTCCGACCGGTTACGCCGGTATCAGCCGCAAAACCGCCCTGATTCCAATCCCCGGCGGGATTAAGATAAATATTTCTTACTTCTGAGGCGCCTTTTTTCTTTAGCCAGTCATTAACAATTTTTGCTAATTCTTCTTTTTTCAAACCGCAAAAACTAGCAACCAAAGATTCTATCGCACCATCTTCAATTGTGATTTGCACTTTTCCATCAGCGGAATGAATATTATATATATAGCGGCAAAGATCTTTAGCTAAATACATTTCCTGCGGAATAAGCGCCTCATTATCACTACAGGCATAGCCAACCATAATGCCCTGATCACCGGCACCGCCCGTATCGACGCCCTGGGAGATTTCCTGGCTCTGCTTGACGATATTAGTTTGGATGCCATAACTATCGCCCACTACCGCGCGTGCAATGTTTGAGACATCAATTTGCGCATTAGTTGTTAGTTCTCCCGTAATAGTAATCAAATTATGGCCGCCCATAGTCTCCATAGCGACGCGGCTATATGGATCCTGCTCTAAGCAAGCATCCAAAATTGCGTCGCTAATACGATCACATATTTTATCCGGATGAAGTGGGGTTACGGCTTCAGCTGTTTTTAACATAAATTTTGAGAAATAAAAAATAGACTTTTATCTTTCCCGTTGCGGGTTGGAGTTAGCACCTTTTTAAAACAGTCAGTTTTAAGGGTTGCTGGATGGATCATCGGGCCAAAACCCTAACCATCTCTCTTGATAAATAATTTTATTTAATTATAAAGATATAATACCTTAAAACCATAAAAAAATCAAACAAAAATGGAAATGTTCTTCCTCTTTGACGTGATAATTAATTTATGATTTAATAAAGAGTCAATTAATAAACGAGTCCTTTAAACAATTAACCAATTATCAAAATAAATACATCATGGAACGAAAGACCCTTTTTTACAGCGGTAACGGCAATCATCAGCTCGGTGCCAAAATTGTGAACGCTCTCAGGGAATATCGGGGCGGTGACTCTGTCTTTAGCCACATCGACTGTGACTTTTTTCCCGACGGAGATTTCGATACCCATATTCCGCGGTTTGCCGATATCGAGGGCAAACCTATTGTTTTCTACCAAAGCATCTTCGAGCACAAATTTTTTGAAGAGGCTTTAGAGCTTATCTGGGCTATTAAAAAGCAATACAAAGCTGACTATTTAATAGCCATCATCCCCTTCATCATTTTCCGCCGACAGGATCACGAAGAAAAATTGGATGAAATCTGCCGGCTAAGAATGGCCATTGACCGTTTGCGCCACGCTGGTGTCGATGAAATGATTACCGTTTCACCGCACTCCCCGAAAATGAAACAGTTCTGCGATGAGGTTGGCATAAAGATGTGGGAGATAGACCCCTCTCCTCTCTTCGCGACTACCATCAAAACTTATCTGGAAACCGTCCCCACCATTTACTCGCCGGATGAGGGTTCTATTTCCCGGGCAGTTGCCCTTGCTAAGCTGTCAGACAGCCGGGTTATCTTCAGCCTCAAAAACCGCGGTCTAAACAATGAGATCACCATCAAGCCGGAAGAAGAATCAGAAATTTCCCGAATCATCTCCTATTACAAAGAGGAAAAACAATTCTCGGAGATATACTATGCGGAAGCAAAATATATCAACGGTGCGTCAATCGTCATGACAGAAGATGAAATCAACACCGGAGGAACTGTTAACAAAACCGGCCGACGCCTTAAAAATTTAGGCGCCAAAGAACTGTTGCTTTTAGCGTCTCACGGTGTTTTGTCTCCCGGTTGGCGGCGTAAACTTTTTGAAAACGACACTTTCGATAAGGTGATTCTGGGAGACACTATCCCACGTGACTATGAAAAGCGAACTGGTGGAAAAATCCACGACATCTTCTTTGCCGAATTGATAGCGCAGACTCTTTACAAGAGGCTACAAGCGCTTGTTTAAAACAATAAAGCCCGACAACTGCCGGGCTTTTTCATAATAAAAAATTATCTATAGTTTTACTGGGCTATTTAGCGGTCTTATTTAATAATTCGATTATTCTGTCCAGCTTATCATTTTCGATTCTATTTAAAGCTTTCTGTAATTCTTCTATTTCTTTCTTCGCTTCCAGATTCGTATAGTAATCCTCTTTAGCTTGATAGCGATCACGATCGTTCTGACGGTTTTGCGCCATCATAATGATAGGTGCAGCATACGCGGCCTGGGTCGAAAAGATTAAATTAAGTAGAATAAAAGGATAAACATCCCAATGTTTAACAAAACCTATGACGTTAAGTGTCATCCAGAGAACGACGAAAAGAGTTTGGCCGATAATAAACTTCCAAGACCCCATCAAATTCGCCGTGCCATCAGCTACTCTTTCCCCCCAAGTAGAGGCGCCTAGATGTTTTTCGTGCCAAGTTTTTTTGCTAGTCTTATCAATAACCTCTGAAGATGTTTTTAAATCTGTCATAAAATTATTATTAATTTTAACAAATTACTCGAGCAATCGTCCGGGCGATTTCTTTATTAAAAGGATTGGGTAAGATTGAATCAACGCTTAGATTTTCGACTAGAGAAGCTAAAGCTTCAGCCGCTCGGATAAGCATTCCATCAGTAATCTGCGCTACCTTATTATCCAGCGCCCCTCTAAAAATTCCCGGAAAAGCTAAAACGTTATTTATTTGGTTAGGGTAATCGCTGCGTCCAGTAGCGACAATATAGGCGCCGGCTTCTTTTGCTAAATCAGGCATAATTTCCGGAGTCGGGTTAGCGAGCGCAAAAACTATCGGTCTGGTCGCCATTGTTTTAATCATGTCAGTAGTTAGAACGCCCGGTTTACTGACACCGATAAAAATATTCGCGTCACGAACCGCCTCTTCTAAATTGCCTTGGACTTTTAATTTATTGGTTATGGCGGCCAGCTTTGATTTCGCCGGAGTTAAGTCGGGCCGCCCTTCATAAATTATTCCGGCTCGATCAGTCATTATAATATTTTCAAAACCATAGGCTAGCAATAATTGCGCAATAGCCGTCCCGGCTGCTCCCGCGCCATTAATAACCAAGCGGACGTTTTCTTTTTTAGAACCGTGTAATTTTAAGGCGTTAATAAGGCCGGCTAAAACAACTGTGGCTGTTCCGTGCTGGTCGTCATGCATAACCGGGATGTCCAATTCCGCTTTAAGTCGCTCTTCAATTTCAAAGCAACGAGGCGCCGAAATATCTTCTAAATTTATCCCTCCGAAAACCGAGGCTAAATATTTAACCGTTTTGATTATTTCCTCTGGGTCTTGGGTATCTAGACAAATCGGAAAAGCGTCCAAACCGGCGAATTCTTTAAACAAGACGCATTTCCCTTCCATAACTGGAATAGCGGCAGCAGCGCCTAAATTCCCTAAGCCTAAAATTGCACTGCCATCGGTGATAACAGCGACTGTATTCCCTTTCAAAGTTGTGGAATAGACTTGCGACTTGTCACGCGCGATCTCGCGGCAAACTTCAGCTACTCCGGGCGTATAAGCTAAGCTCAGATCTTCTTTATTTTCTAGCTTTACTTTGCTTTTAACGGCTAATTTTCCGCCATATTTTTTATGTAACGCTAGAGATTCTTGATAAACATCGATCATATACAAAATGTGATTTATTAGCAGATACTATTATAGCACAATCTAACTAATGATACTTTTTTGATAAACAAAAAGCTATTGGAACAACCAATAGCTTTTTTATTGTTTTTATTAGAGAATGCTATTTACTTCATTGCCACCATCTTCGATTTTTATTTCCTCAATTGCCGGCTTAGTGCTAGTAGCGGTGCTGCTGGTCTGTAAAACAGAGCAAGCTTTTAAATCAGTTTTATATGTTTTTTGGGCTTCATTTTTTTCTTTATTAGTAGCGGCATTAATATCTTTTATTCCCTTCTGAAAAACATTGATACAAACCTTATTAGCTTCAAGCTGTTCTTTGGCTGTCGTCTTATCGATAGCCGCCTTTTGGCAAGCATTCCTAGCATCGATAGCCGCCACAACTTCTTGGCTATGGCTAGTAATTATATTTTTCAGGGCCGTGTCTTTTTTATCAATAGCGGTCTTAACGCATTGCGCGGCGGCCGGTGTTATATAAGCCGGTTTGGGCGCAATATTCTTTCTTATTCCCCAAAGGGCCTTGCCTTTTTGGACTATTTTATCGAATAAAGAAATTTCTTCTGGGCGAGAAATTTTTTCTAAAGATGAATTACCGCCAACTGCATTAGCTTGGATTGTCGGCGCTGTTTTGCGAATACCGAACAAGGTGTTGCCGTCTTTCCTTATCATCTCAAAATTCTTTATTTGATCGGGCGAAGGAATTTTTTCAATCGCTTGTTCTTGGGCGAGACTGATGCCGCCGAAAGAAAAAACTAAAGAAAAAATTGTTAAACTTAACAAAAATTTTTTCATACTTTTTTTTGATTAGTTTATTAATGATTATATATATTTTAACTCAAAAAATCATATTTGTAAATAAATAAAAAAGCTCCGAAAACTGTACGGAGCTTAGATAACAAACACTTTATGCCCTGGGAATACCGCTTAAAAAAGCGACTAGCCAAATAAACCAAGCTAGGAGCGAGAGACGATGGAAATACTTTTCAGTTCGGCCGTGATATTTTAAAGCCATTATGGCCCAAAATAGATGTAATCCCATTATCAGCAAAGCTAAATAACCGCAGCTGCTATGGAAATTGAACTGAAATTTAACCGTCGCCTGGCAAAACATCAAAGATGTGCCGACCAAATCACAAATGAAAGCGGAGGCGAAAATTTTCACCATCCACGATCTCAATCCCCCTTTGATTAATTTTTCTGACCAAATCGCTATGGTATAAAGACCAAGAGCGGTGCCGATGAAAGTGATGGCAAATACAAGCATGAGACGGGATTATTTAGTGTAACTTCAGGGTAAACGGGATTGAAACCCCGAGGAATATCTGTGTATTCCATTCTTGCGTGGTGCCTATTTCGATAAAGGCGCTCGCTCGTTTTTCGGCTACCGGTACGCCGGCCCCAACGCCCAAATAGAGATCGGAGCGTTGAATACTTTTTATGCCGACAAAGTAAACGCCGACTCCCGGGAAAGAATAGGTGGCGAAGCCGCCGATTGAATTATCGGTCTGGAAGGTACCCCGAAATTCGGACAACTATTCTTCAAACGGCGGCAATGGGTTAGAATATAATTAATAAGATAAAACCATTACCAACAATATGTATAAAAAGATAGATCCGGGCATTAAAGAC
>Ga0172371_10000389_pt1 | contig 67255 bp, 54 predicted proteins | sample Lak12m_FD_114543 | JGI IMG/M metagenome (GOLD analysis project Ga0172371, IMG submission 114543) | Freshwater microbial communities from Kabuno Bay, South-Kivu, Congo - kab_022012_12m | ecosystem: Environmental > Aquatic > Freshwater > Lake | place: Democratic Republic of the Congo: South-Kivu... | reverse complement strand
TACCTTCGATTATGCAAAATCATTTGGTAAAAATAATTTAACCGCTCTCGCTGGTTCCAGTATTCAGAAATACTACGGAAACGGAGCGTATCTCGAGGGAACTGATTATCCGGATGATACAAGTATTCATAGTATCTGGGCAGCCAATCAACTCAATACCGGTGGTACTTGGGAAAGCGAATGGGCTAAGGCTTCATTCTTTGGTCGCATTACCTACGATTACAATGCTAAATTTTACCTAACTACCTCTATTCGTCGCGATGGAACTTCAAAGCTCTATAACAAATGGGGAACCATGCCCAGTTTCTCGGCCGGCTACCGTATCTCATCCGAGAACTTTATGCAGGGGCTTACCTTTATCGACGATTTGAAAATTCGCGGAGGCTGGGGTAAAACCGGTAATCACGACGGAATTTCAGACTATGCCAGCTATCCGCTTACCGGATATTACCGCCGCGATCCGCAAAACCCGCTGGCTGGCCCCGGCACTTATCAGTCAACCCTTGGTAATCCAGACCTGAAATGGGAAACCACACAGCAAACCAACCTTGGTTTCGATTTGGCTATGTTTAATTCAAGGGTAATCCTGAATTTTGATGCCTATTATAAGAAAACCACTGATGTACTGCTCAATGTGCAGCTAACCAGCTCGTTGCCGGTGAATACAATTCAGACCAATGCCGGTGAAATTGTAAACAAGGGGGTTGAATTTAACCTCGGCACAGTTAATTTCGACCAGAAGAAGTTCAAGTGGCAAACCGACTTTAATATGTCGTTCAACCGCAACGAGGTAACCAAGCTGGTTTACACACCGGTTTATTTCTTTGGCCGCATATACAGTAACAATCAGGATGTTAACATTCTTCAGGTAGGACTTCCGCTGGGAGCATTTTATGGTTATGTAAGCGATGGTGTTGATCCGGCAACGGGCGATATTATTTACCGTGATATCAACGGCAATGGCATTTTCGATCCGGGCGACCGCAAAGTAATTGGCTACGGAATGCCTGATTTTACTTTCGGACTCACCAATAACTTTACCTATCAGAAATGGACCCTGAATCTGTTCTTCCAGGGTAGTTATGGCAACGATATTTTCAATGCCACACGCGTTGATCTGGAAGGCATGTTTGATAGCAAAAACCAGTCGACAGTTGTACTTGACCGCTGGACCCCTGAGAACCCTTACACCGATATTCCGCGCGCCATTGGCGGGGGCAATGTTGACAATGTGCGCAACTCCACCAGATTTATTGAAGATGGGTCGTACATCAGGCTAAAATCGCTCACACTTTCGTATGCCATTCTGAACAACAACGCTAAATTCAGCAGTATCCGCAAGTTGTCGGTATATGCCACTGCTCAAAACCTGCTGACTTTAACCAAATACACCGGCTTCGATCCGGAAGTAAATGCGTTTGGAAACAGCGCTGTATCCATGGGCGTTGATTATGGAACCTATCCGCAATCGCGCACTTTTGTTTTCGGAATAAATGTTGAATTGTAAAACAGCCACAGCTATGAAAAATATATTAAGAATTGTTTTTGCACTGCTTCTTGCCCTGCCTTTTTACAGTTGCGAGAAGTTTCTCGACCTGAAACCACTGGGCAATGGAATATGGCCCGGCAACCCGTCTGATACCGTTTTTAAAACAGCCAACGATGCAGAAGCCGCACTCAGTGGCACTTATGCCGATTTTAGAAATGAGTATTGGGAACTCGATTATTTTGTAAATGGAGATGCACAAAGCGACGATGCCTATGCTGGTGCCGATAATCCGGCCAATTTCCAGATTGACGACTATGCCATTGATGCAACCAACTCGAATGTGAGCCGCGACTGGGCATATCTTTACGGAACCATTGGCAGGGCCAATGCAGTAATCAACAATGTTGAAGCCTGCCCCGATCCAGCGCTTACCGCTGACCGCCGTAAGGAAATAAAGGGGGAAGCCTGTTTTATCAGGGCATATATGTATTTCCAGGCGGTTCAGTTGTGGGGCGATATACCATTGCAGCTGCTCGAAGTTACTACTGTTAGTGCCGAGCTTCTGCCAGAGATTTATCCGCAGCTTTTCCCTGAACGCCGGCCGCAGTCGGAGGTGTATGCTCAGATTATTTCCGATCTCGAATATGCTGCCGCCAATGTTAAAGCCACACAGCCTGATAAGGGATATGCCACTAAGGGAGCCGCCAATGCATTGCTTGCCAAGGTTTATGCCACTATTGTGCCCCACGACTGGAACAAGGTGTCGCAGTACTGCGATGCTGTAATCAATGGAGGATACAGCTTGTTGCCTGATTACGATATTTTGTGGAATAACGAGAACGAAAACTCCTCAGAAGCCATTTTCGAAATCAATTATGCCGGCAATAATACCAATGCCAATTGGGGCGCCAGTATGTTTCGCGGGCTCGACTGGAAAAAATTCAATATTCCTTCGAACGATCTTGTTAAAGCATTTGATGATGAAGGCGATATGATTCGGAAGAATGCATCTATTATTTTTCTGGATGTAACCGGCAAATGGTCAGATGCCAACTGGCCGCAGAATCATTATCCATTCCTGAATAAATACCGCTTGTTTTCGTACCCCAGCCCACAGAATTATATTATGCTGCGCCTGGCTGATATTATTTTACTCAAGGCCGAAGCCCTCAACGAACTAGGTGATATTAGCGGTGCAGCTGCTTTGGTAAATCAGATCCGTTCGCGGGTAAGCCTGGCTAATACCACAGCCAGTACCCAGGAATCGATGCGATTGGCTATTGAAAAGGAGCGTCGTCTCGAACTTGCATTTGAAGGTCACCGCTGGTACGATCTGAAACGTACCGGAAGGGCTATAGCTGTTATAAACAGTGCCATTGGTCCCAACGGAACACCATTCGGATATCAGCTTAACGATAACAAACTGCTTTGGCCTATCCCGCAATCAGAACTTGATAAAAACGATTTGCTGACCCAGAATCCGGGTTATTGATCTACCATTAACCTTGAAATCCATCGCCGTTTAGGATACGGCGATGGATTTCTTTAATTTCTTAATTATGATAAAACAAGCTCTACTAATACTGGCAACACTCTCGCTACTCATAAGCTGCTCAGGCAAAGACAATACCAACCCCGATGATCCGCCCGTTCCGGTTGATTATGGCAAGGCCCGTGTTTGGCTGACACGCGGTGATAAAACCAAGCTTTTCAGCATGGAGGGCGAATTGCTTATTAAAAAAACCGGCAATGTGCCATTTGCTGCCATCACCATTGATACTGCAATTCAGTATCAGCAAATAGAAGGTTACGGTGCTGCATTAACCGGTTCATCAGCTTATCTGCTCAACCGGGTTCTATCTGCTCCGGCCCGCAATTCGGTGCTCAACGAACTGTTTAACCCTTCTGAAGGAATAGGTATCTCTTACCTCAGGTTAACTATGGGAGCATCAGATTTCTCGCTCTCTAATTTCTCATACGATGATATGCCTGCAGGCCAGACCGACTCTGACTTATCGGAGTTTACGCTTGCCCAGGATTTGCAGGATGTGGTGCCTGTACTTGGCGAAATCGTATTAATTAATGGCGATATAAAACTTATGGGAAGCCCCTGGAGTGCGCCTGCATGGATGAAAACCAACAAAATTATGTTGGGTGGCAAACTCGATCCGCAGTGGTATTCAACGTATGCTCAGTATTTTGTAAAATACATTCAGGCAATGCAGGAACATGGAATTCGAATTGATGCCATTACCCCGCAGAATGAGCCCCTGTACTTTACGGCATCATACCCTTGTATGGAAATGCAAAGCAACGATCAGCTCGTTTTTGTGCGCGACCACCTGGGGCCGGCCTTTCAGCAGTCATCACTCAATACCAAAATTGTGCTGTATGACCATAACTGGGATAATACCTCCTTTGCCATTAATATTCTGAACGATCCTCAGGCTGCCCAATATGTAACCGGAACCGCATTTCATGGGTATGCCGGCGATGTTTCAGCCATGGGAGCCATGCATACCGCCCATCCTGAAAAGTCGCTTTACTTTACAGAGATTTCGGGTGGTGCATGGGCTGTTGACTTTACACAGAATTTGTTGTGGAATATGCGTAATATTTTTGTGGGTGCGGCCAACAACTGGTCAACCTGTTCGCTGCTGTGGAACCTTGCACTAAATGAAGAGTATGGCCCAACCAACAACGGATGCAGTAACTGCAGGGGCGTTATTACTATTAATTCGGGCAGCGGGCAGATTATCCGCAATGAAGAGTATTACTCCATTGCGCATTTTTCGAAATTCGTGAGGCCTGGAGCGCACCGCATTGATTCAAAAATGGATGTTCAACTCAATGCAAGTCTGGGTGTTGTTTGCTTTCAGAATCAGGATTTATCGAAAGTGCTGGTGGTTACCAATTATGCCAACGATTCCAAAACTTTTGTTGTAAGGTTCGGCGATTCTTATTTCCAGTATACCATCCCGGCTGCCTCAGTGGCCAGTATTGTCTGGTAAATCAGCTTTTCAGCTATTTAGAAATATGTTTTTCGGCATGGTATGACGACCTTACCAGTGGCTGGCTTTCTACATGACTGAAACCCATGTTCAATGCCAGCGTGCGGTATTCATCAAAAACCGATGGTTCTATATAGCTTTCAACCGGCAAATGCCTGAGGCTGGGCCTGAGATACTGACCTATGGTTACAACTAACACTCCGGCATTTTTCATGTGACCAAGGGTCGAAATAACTTCTTGTTGCAATTCTCCAAGGCCAAGCATAATACCCGATTTTGCGGTAAACCCTTTATCTGCAATATATTGCAGCACTTTTAAACTGGTTTGATATCGCGCAGCACTCCTAACCTTAGGTGTAAGCCGCTCCACGGTTTCTAAATTGTGAGATACAACATCAGGTCCGGCATCGAGGATAAGATCAAGGAGTTTAGTGTTTCCCGAAAAGTCGGGGATTAATACTTCGATGCTTGTTTGAGGATTTAGTTTTTTTATTTCGCGTATCGTTTGAGCCCAATGGGTGGCGCCTCCATCTTCAAGATCGTCGCGGTCGACCGAAGTAATAACGCAATGTTTAAGGTTTAGCTGTTTTACCGACTCAGCTACTCTGCGTGGTTCATCAGCATCAGGGGGCAATGGCTTACCGGTTTTGGTTGCACAAAACCTGCATGACCGGGTACAGATATCTCCCAGAATCAACAGCGTAGCTGTACCTGCGTTCCAGCATTCAGCAAGATTGGGGCAATTGCCGCTGCTGCATATGGTATGCAGTTTGTGATTTTCTAGAATTTCTCTTACCGAAAGATAATTTTTCCCACCGGGCAGCCCTACCCTGAGCCACCCGGGCTTTTTAAGATGTTTGGGAGTACCTGTTTCGTTCTTTTGATTGTCCATTGTTTTGGCCAGGCTACTTCTTTAATAAAATTATTCAACCCTTCCCTGGCTGTAGTGCAAAAGTACCAATATTCTGACTACTATTTGAAACAACAAATTATATTGTAATTTTACGGCTTTTAGGGCTATTCAGCCTTATAGTTTAAACCGGGATAAGTTATGGAGAATCAATTGTATCCATTCAGGTTCGTACCTGTGCTCAAGGATAAAATCTGGGGTGGAAGTAAGATAAAATCGGTACTTGGTATTGATTTTTCACCGCTTCCAAACTGTGGCGAAGCTTGGGTGCTGTCGGGGGTTGAAGGCAACCAAACAGTAATTACCAACGGATTTTTAGCCGGCAACGAACTCAACGAGCTGGTTGAAATCTATATGGCTGAACTGTTGGGCGAAAAGAACTTTGAGCGGTTTGGCAATGAGTTTCCTATACTCGTTAAGTTTATCGATGCAGCTGAATACCTATCCATTCAGGTGCACCCCGACGATGCGCTTGCTGCCCGCCGCAAAACAGGATACGGCAAATCAGAGATGTGGTACATTATTGATGCCGACAAGGGCTCAAAACTCATCAGTGGTTTTAAAACAGCTTTAACCAAAGAAGAGTATTTACAGCATCTGAATCAAAAAACGCTGCAGAGCATCCTCAATTTTGAGGAAGTAGAAAAGGGAGATGTGTTTTATATCCCGGCCGGAAGGGTGCATGCTTTGGGACCTGGTATATTTTTAGCCGAAATTCAGCAAACATCAGATACAACCTATCGGATTTACGACTGGGATCGTGTTGACAATGAGGGCATATCGCGCGAGTTGCATACCGAAGAAGCCCTTGACGCCATTGATTTTACGGTGGAAGAGCAATACAAGACCTTATACAAACACAGCAGGAATGTTACCATACCTCTGGTAAGCAGCCCGTTTTTTACCACCAATATACTTGAGGTTGATAAAGCACTGGCTAAGGATTATACCGAGCTCGATTCGTTTGTAATTTACGTGTGTGTTGAAGGAAGCCTTGCAATTATTCACAACGGTGAAACCGAACCTCAAATAAAACTTTCGCAGGGTGAAGCTCTGCTCATCCCGGCGGCTATCGACCGTGTTGATCTTGTACCTTCGCCTTCGGCTAAGCTGCTCGAAGTCTATATTGTTTAAGCCGGGCATGATAATTGAATATAAACACCAGAAATAAATCAACCAAAAATTATGAAGAAAATCATTCTCGCCTGCGTTCTGATACTGGCTTATTCAGCAGGTAAGGCACAGGAACAACCGGTTACCGGTAAAAAACTCCCATCGGTAATGGTCAAAAATCTGGAAGGAAAAACCATTAATACTGCCGAACTTAACAACGACGGGAAACCTATGATTGTTAGTTTCTGGGCGCTTTGGTGTAAACCATGCATCAACGAACTAACCACCATTTCGGATGTTTACCCCGATTGGGTTAGCGAAACCGGCGTAAAACTAATAGCTGTTTCTATCGACGATTCACGATCATCGTCAAAAGTGTTGCCTACGGTTAACGCCAAAGGGTGGGAGTATGAAGTGTTGCTTGATGTAAACGGTGATTTTAAGCGTGCCATGAATGTGAATATGATTCCGCATACATTTCTGATTAACGGCAATGGCGAAATTGTATGGCAGCATACTTCTTTCAGCGAAGGCAGCGAACTTCAGCTTATCGACAAGGTGCGCAGGTTAAACGCCGGTGAGCCCCTGGGCGAATAAAACATATCGGGCGGCTGAAATGTACGTTTTAGCTGCTAATTTTTGTACAAAAAGCACCTAAACTTAAATTCAAAATAATCTTTCAACGAATGAGAGTCTTTACATGGATTGTGCCCGCTTTAGTCATGCTGGTTTTAACCGGTGTGAATGCAAAAGCGCAAAGCCTGACCGAAGGCGGCAGGGTAAGTGGTAATTTTCAGCTCGATGCCCAGGTTTACCGCGCTGATTCGGCCATAGGAGCCTATGAGGTTGAAGAAAAAATGCGCATGAATACATTTGCCAATATCCTTTACACGAATGGCAATTTTAATGCAGGGGTCAGGGTCGAATCCTATTTAAATCCTATACTTGGCTACGATCCGCGGTACAAGGGCAGCGGTGTACCCTACTGGTTCGGTTCATGGAAAAATGAACAATTCGATATAACCGTAGGTAATTTTTACGAGCAGTTTGGCAGCGGTTTGGTATTGCGCAGCTACGAGGAACGTAATCTTGGCTACGATAATGCCCTTCGTGGAGCCAGGGTCAAATTTATGCCTTATCAGGGTGTAACTATCAAAGGGTTGATTGGAACGCAGCGCTTTTTTTGGGAGCAGGGCCCGGGCATTGTAAGGGGCCTCGACGGCGATTTTGCCCTCAACGAAATGTTTGATAAGAATGGCGTTTGTAAAACCCGGGTTGTTTTGGGAGGTAGTTTCGTGAGTAAGTATCAGCCACTCGAAGATATTGTTGTAAATGATACAAGTTTGCTTAAACTTCCGGCCAACGTTGCTTCGTGGGCTGCCCGGTTTAATTTAAGCAGGGGCGGATTTTCGCTCGACGGAGAATATGCCACAAAACTCAACGATCCTTCGTCGATCAATAATTTTATATACAAGAAAGGCGAATCGATGCTGTTGCAGGCCACTTATTCTCAAAAGGGATTTGGGGTGATTGCTGCACTCAAGCGCACTGATAATATGAGTTATAAATCGAAGCGCACCGAAACCGGTAATGCACTTGACATCAATTACCTGCCAGCACTCACCAGGCAGCACGCCTACAGCCTTTCGGCCATGTATCCTTATGCCACCCAGCCCAATGGCGAACTGGCGGTTCAGGGGCAGCTCAATTATAAGATTAAAAAAGGCAGCAAACTGGGCGGTAAATACGGCACCGACATAGCCCTAAACTATTCACGAATTACTTCAATAAAGAAAGAAACAGCTGATGGTGAAACTGCCATCGGGCAATCGGGAACCGCAGGATATACCTCTCCATTTTTTGCATTTGGCGATCAACTTTATTTTCAGGATCTCAATCTGGAGCTGCAGCATAAATTTAACACACGCTATAAACTGCTGGTGTCGTATATGTACCTCAATTACAATATTGATGTTATCGAAGGCCATCCTGGCGATCCTATGGTTAAAGCCCATATTCTGATAGCCGACATGACCTACAAATACGACACCCGTAATGCCATTAAAATTGAATTGCAGCACCTGGCAACCAAACAGGATGATGGCGACTGGATGCAATATATGGTTGAATATACCATGGCACCTAAGTGGTTTTTCACATTCTCTGATCAGTTTAACTACGGCAATGCTGAAAAAGACCGTCAGTTGCATTACCCAACGGTTGCAATGGGATATACACAGGGCTCAAATCGCCTTACCCTTACCTATGGAAAGCAACGCGAAGGCATTATATGCGTAGGCGGTGTTTGCCGCAATGTGCCGGCTTCAAACGGGCTATCAATCACACTTACCAGTACTTTCTAATGAATTGATTCAATCTGAACAGTATGAAAAAGAGATTTTTATTCACCATAACAATTTCGGCCATCGCAGTGGCTGCCTTATCGGTTTTGCATGCCTGCGACAAAATAAGTGAACCTTATTCCACAACCATAGGAGTTACTGATACTGCTGCCTGTCCGGTTCCGGAGTTTCCGGCGGTTACTGTTGTCGAAAAGCGTGTGCTTCTTGAAGATTACACCGGCCATACCTGTGTTAATTGCCCCAAGGCTGCACTTACTGCCAGAAATCTGAAGGAAACCTATGGCGAACAGCTTGTTGTAATTGCTGTACATGCGGGTTTCTTTGCCAACCCAACCGCTTCGGGTGATTTTACCTACGATTTCCGTTCAGAGGCCGGCACCGCCTGGGATAATTTTTTTGGAGTAGGATTGGTAGGTAACCCCAATGGGCTGATCAACCGACTTGGATATCCGAATAACCATATTACGGCGCCTGCCGGATGGGGAAATGCTGTAAGTACAGCGCTTGGTACTGCACCCCTGGTCGACCTGCAGATGATTAATGAATACGATAATGATGCCCGTAAATTGTGCACCCATATCAAAACCAGATTTATTACCAGCATTGACCGTAACCTGAAACTGGTAGTTGTATTGAATGAAAGCGGAATCATTCAGCCTCAGAAAAACAACGATGCTGAAGTGGGTGAAGTACCGGTAATTTTAAATTATGAGCACAACCATGTTCTACGGGGAGCTATCAACAGCTCGTGGGGAAACACGGTCGCCCAAAAAGGCACAGCCAACCCCGAATCGGTTGTTAAAACGTTTAAATATATCCTCAATGGCGAATATGTTGCCGCAAATTGCCAAGTGGTAGCATTTGTTTACGACGATGAAACCAAAGAAGTGCTTCAGGCTATCGAAAAGCCTGTTTTGTGAAGAATACCTGATCTCATAAACAAACCGCTGTTTCCTGTTGGATTCAGCGGTTTTCTATTTTATACCTGCCTTTTATGATTCCTGATTGAAAAATCCTCGAAATATTCCTCAAATTAGTAATTTTTACATGATTTAAACCTGGGCTGATAACCCCAGTTGCACTGAAAAAAATTGGCATATAATCTATAATTCTTTCGGATACAGCGGCTAGTAAATCGAATTAAATATTTTTTCCAAATTTATATCATACTGAATTTAAACTCTTTACTTTTGTCTGCAAGCCTGGTTAATTGAACTAATTCAAATTTTCAGGGAATGCACAAATATGTAAAAATATATATAATTTGATACATTAATGGGTAAAAAACTTTTAATCAGGGATTTGACCATCCGTGACGGACAACAGTCGGTCTTCTCGGTAAGAATGACTCAGAGGCAGATAGATTCGGTATTGCCTTTGTACAGGAATGCCGGTTTCTATGCGATGGAGATTTGGGGTGGAGCAGTACCTGATGCCATGATGCGTCATTTGAATGAAAACCCCTGGGACAGGCTCACAAAAGTGAATGAGGCGGTGGGCGACTGTACCAAACTTACAGCCATATCGAGAGGTCGCAACCTCTATGGATATAGCCCTTACCCAACCGATGTAATTGATGGCTTTAACCGCAATGCCACCAGCTCAGGTATTGCCATCATGCGCATTTTTGATGCCCTGAATGATACTGATAACATCGGTTCATCCATTGCATCGGTTAAAACCAATGGTAGCATGGCTGATTGTGCGGTGTGTTATACAGTAGACCCGTATTTCTCCAGGTTCAAGAAGTTGAAGGCACTGTTGCAGGCTAAGCCACTTAATACCCGCATTTTTACCGACGAATATTATATCGATAAAGCGATTAAGTATCAGCAGATGGGTGCTGATATAATTACACTCAAGGATATTGGCGGGCTTATTCCGCCGTCGCGGGCAGGGCGGCTGGTAAAGAAACTTAAAGAAAACTTATCAGTTCCACTCGACTTTCATACACACTGTACGCCAGGTTATGGATTGGCTTCAATCCTGATGGCAATTGTAAACGGAGCCGATATTGTTGATACCTGTATCTTATCTTTTTCGGGAGGCACCGCCGGAGCTACTTATGAAATCATTCAGCTTTTCTGCAATAAAATGGGTATTGAAACGGGTGTTAACCCTGCCGCAGTAGCCGCCATTGACAGCCGGTTGCGTGATATTCGCCACGAGTTGTCTGATTTTGATCCGTATCCGGAGTTTCCGCGCGAATTTAACGTGGCCACGGATAGGCTTCCGAAAGATATTGATGAACTTTTTGAACTTGCCATAGCTTTTGCAAAGGCGGATAAAGAGGAAGAACTTTTGCGCAGCTGCTCACGCATCGAAAGTTACTTTAACCTGCCTGAACCCCGCCCTGAACTTAAGGAAGCAGAAGTGCCCGGGCCTATGTACAATGCCATGCTTGATCAACTGAATGAACAGAAGCAGGGCAAGCTTATTGGCAGGGTTATAGAACTGATACCCATGGTAAGAATGGATTCGGGGTGCCCGCCTCTGGTATCTCCTATTAGTCAGATTATTGCCAACCAGGCCGTAAATTGTGCTATCGACGAAGTTAACGGTAAACCTTTTTACACCACACGATCGATACAGTTTGTAAATCTGGTGAAGGGAATTTATGGCAAAACGCCCATGGATATCAATCCTGAATTCCGCTATCGCATTGCAGGAGTTCGCGAAGAGGTTAAATACGACACCCGATACTACAAGCGTCAGGAGAACCCGGTTTTTTATGAGTATGGTGAAGTTAAACTGGCCGAAAGTGAGAAAGATGAATTGTTGCTGGAGCTATTCCCATCCGTTGCCGCCGATTTTCTGAAGCGTAAGGTTGAGCAGTCGTACCTCGATGCCATTCACAAGGTAGAGGAGGAAAAGCGACGTAAGTTTGAGGCTGAGAAACGGGCCTATGAATTACTCTCGCCCGAAGAAAAGCAGCAGCGACTCCTTGACGGACTTTACCATTTTGGCTGGACCTCCGATGCGGATGATGCGCTCGGGCATTCGTAATGCATTGAATTTTTCCAATATCAGTTCGCCGGTTAATGCCTGCTCAGCTCAGCACAGGGCGTAGCGGAAAAAATCGCACTGAGGAGTGTTCAATAAATACAGGCACTGCAGGTTGAAGCTGAGGTGGCACCCAACAGACCGCAGGGATTCAAGTTGACTGATTTAACGCTTAATCGCGCAATCTCAGGCTACTCATGCGAGGCTATCTCTTCCCCCATTTTGTATATGGCTTTTCTGATTAGTTTGCCATTTTCATAGAATTTCCAAGGTCCATTCCATGAGTACCTGATTTCTTTAGGGTCGTAAATCATAACGGCCCAGCCTTTCTTTTCAACCCGTCCGTCTTCGTTCACATATTTTACTTTCATGCGCCCATCCTTTTGTGCTTTAAATTGAAGGCGCAGAGCTCCATTCAGATAGAAATAGCGGCAGCGTCCCCGTTCACGCCCATCCTTAAAATGCTCAATGTTCATCGGAACTTTCTTGTCATCATCCCAATACGATATCCATTTGCCCTGACGGCGGCCCTGGGAATCGTATTGGTTGATATTTTTGCTGCATTGACCGAAGGCCGGTACATACAAAAGCACTATAAGACCAGCAGCGCACGCTGTAGCCAGATAATTTAACGGTTTCATTTTTTGCTCAAACTGAATTTGATGGGAACGTTAAACTGAACATTCACAGGCTTGCCATGTTGCCTGCCAGGTTTCCAATCGGGCATACTATTTATTACCCTGAGGGCTTCGGCATCGAGAGATGGGTATACGCCCCGCAATACCTTTGCTTTGGTTACTTTTCCATCCTTTGAAACCACAAAGGTGACATAAACTATCCCCTCAATTCCTTTTGCTCTTGCCGACTGAGGGTATTGTATATTTCCGGCAATGTATTGCAAGCGGGCAGCTTCGCCACCCGGGAATTCAGGTATTTCTTCAACCACAACAAACACTTCATTGTCAGTTACTTCCTTTTGATTATTCTCAGCTGAACTGTTGGTTTTTATTGAAGTGCTGGGTGTTGGTTTATCCTGATTATCGAGGCCAAATTTCACCGGTATATTAAACTGAACCCTCACCGGCTGGCCGTGCTGCATTCCGGGTTCCCATGCCGGCATATGCTGAATGGCGGCTAGCGCCGATTCGTCGCACCCGCCGCCAATGCCCCGCAGCACTTTTGCCTCGCTTACCTTGCCATCTTTTTCTACCACAAAGGTGACATAAACAGTTCCTTCGATCTTGTCTTTTTTAGCCAGATCGGGATATACAACAGCCGATTTCATGTATTCGGTCAGGGCTTCTTGTCCTCCTTTAAATACGGGCACTTTTTCAACTACTGTAAATACATCATCCTGAATTTTATTCCGATCAGCCGGAACCTGATAGGTTGATGCTTTCTCCTTGTTGTTGCCTAAATTAAATTTTATCGGCAGGTTATATTGCACCCTCACTGCTTTGCCGCGTTGTGTGCCTGGTTCCCATGGCGGCATATTCTGAACTGCTGAAAGAGCCGACTCATCGCAGCCGCCGCCAATACCGCGCAATACTTTAGCGCTGCTGATTCTACCGTCGGTTTCAACCACAAAAGAAACAAATACTGTACCTTCCAGCTTTTGCTTGCGGGCTTCAGCCGGATAAACAACTGCCTTTTGCAAATAGGCGACCATGGCCTCGTTGCCGCCGGGATATTTCGGGGGATTTTCCACTACAGTAAATACCTGGTCTTTGTCCAAAGGCGAATCGCCCCCCGAAAGGGAAAATTTAAGTGGAAGAACAACTGATGTGCGCACAGGTTTTCCGTCCTTTACTGCTGGTTTCCATTTGGGCATAAGAGCAACTACCCGCAGCACTTCTTCGTCGCAGCCACCGCCAATGCCAGATATTATTGATGGTGAACTTACCGATCCATCAGGTTCTATAAATATCTTATATGTTACCGTTCCCTGAATGTTCTGCTCGCGTGCGGCCTGCGGATATTGTATATTGTTCATAAAGAAACGTATCCTTGCTTCTTCACCCCCGGGAAATTCAGCCGGTAAAATGGTATCATCAGACGAAGCTATTACGCTAGAAATGTTTTGAGCGGTTATTGCTGCAGATTGCGGTGCGTATTGATCGACTGCCGGAATAACCATTGACGAAAGCAGGGCAAACGCGGCAATTACAGTAACACCAGCTGCAATGCGGGTAAAATAAATTTTCCGGGGTTTCAGGTTGTTAATCATGAGTATTCTCTTTTTTAAATGGGCACTAAAAGGGTTGGCAGCTGCATTATCGGCCGCGAAACCAGTAAACGAAAGCAGCAAATGGTTGTAGGCTTTTACCTGATCATGCGAACCAATGGCATCTGCATCGGCCTGGTATTCGTGTACTTCCGACAAGAGCCGGTGGTTGAAATGTGCAAACGGGCTAAACCATAAAAATGATCTGAACAAACCTGAGATTAGCCGGTCGAAGCTATGCCTGTGATTCACATGGCTGAATTCGTGCCTGAGCAGATATTCGGCATCGGGATGGCTGAGACTCTTTTCAGAAAAAAATACCCAGCTGAAGAAGGAATAAGGGCTAAGGCTTGAATTTTCGATAAAAATCTTCCCAAATCTGGTTTGTTTTTGTGTTGCACGCAGGTACTTCCCAACAATGGCGATAATTGAGGCAATCATGGCAGCAAAAAATGAAGCAGCGGTAACTCCGTAAATTAAATTCTGGATTGTTATCCAGGGATCTTCTGAGGGTTGGGGCGCAATCACCGCCGGTTGGTTAATTTGTGGCAGTGTAAATTCATACACCGGGATTCTGCTTTGGGTGGCAGGTTGTGCTTTAAAGTGTATGAATGGAAGTATTAAAGGTAAAAGTATGGCCATCAGCAGCACAGCCCGCATTAGCCTTAAATTGCGGCCTGGCCTTATGGCAAAATGATAAAACCCGAGCATAAGTGCATTAACGAGTGCTGCTTTAAACAGGAACAGGAAAAAGGCATTCATGGCTTTTTATTTTTTTCGATGATTTGTTCAGCTAATAGTTGCCGCAATTCTTCCATTTCGCTCACCGATAGGTTGTTGTCGTGCGTAAAGAACGAAACCATTTGTTTGTATGAGTTGCTGAAATACCCACTCAACATCTGTTTCATCGTAAAGCGGGCATATTCGTGCTTGCTTATTTTCGGAAAATAGCGGTGCGACTTGCCAAAGGCTTCATGATCAATAAAATTCTTTTTCTCAAGAATACGTACAATGGTCGAAACGGTGTTGTAGGCTGGTTTAGGTTCGGGGAAGCAATCAAGCATGTCGCTTACATAACCTTTGCCAATGCTCCATAATATCTGCATTACCTGCTCTTCGGCTCTGGTAAGTTCTTTCATGATCTGCGGTGTTTATTTATTAACTAAAAATTTAGTTGAATAGTATGTCAAAGATATAACTAAAAATTTAGTTAGTCAAGTTTATCTGCAGGTTTTTTCCAAATAACTTATTTGAAGGTGAGATATTCGTTGATTATCGGGGCATACCACTATCTTTGTATTGAATAGGAGGCCGTTATTAACGCTTTAAATTTTTAATCAATGTTGCAAAAAATGGAAGAACCAAAATACATCCGCCCGACCTGGGATGAATACTTTATGGAAGTGGCAAACACTATAGCCAAACGTGCCACCTGCGATCGCGGCCGCAGCGGTTGTGTAATAGCCCGCAACAAGCAGATTTTGGTAACAGGCTATGTTGGTTCGCCCATCGGATTACCGCATTGCGATGATGTGGGTCATTTATTTAAGCAGCTTACCCACGAAGACGGCAAAATAACCAATCATTGCGTGCGCACAGTGCATGCCGAGCAAAATGCCATTTGTCAGGCAGCCCGCCTGGGTATTGGCCTCGAAGGGGCTACACTTTACTGCCGTATGACGCCCTGTCGCACCTGTGCCATGCTGATTATAAACTGTGGTATCAAAAGGGTGGTATGCGAAAAAAAATACCATGCCGGTCAGGAATCCGAAGAGATGTTTGCTCAGGTAGGCATTCAGCTTGATTATGTTAGCGAAGATGTGATGAGGTATGAAAAGCAGTGAAAATATACGAAACAAGAATAACACGCTTCAACGCTTGCTGTGGATAAAAATGAACTCTGGTATTCACCTGTAATCAAAGGCTGTAAAACCTGATATACCGGGAGCTTTTGGCGAGTTAAATTGGATTTGCCATTGCAAAATCAAATTAAACTGCAATACCAACTGTGGTTGAATAAGAGCTGTGAATACTTTAATTGATGGGTAAGGGTTAGTATTTGGTGTTATTTGGGAACTGCCTAAGATCGTTGTTTTCATAAATAAAAACAAGCCGTACCGAACATCATACGGCCTGTATTGTTTATTGGAAGTATTAAAACCTTGCACTTAATTCTATCAATCATAAAATCACAAAAAATGTCATTAGTTGGAAAAAATGCGCCTTCATTTAAGGCAAGCGCTGTGATAAACGGCGGAGAGATTGTTGAAAATTTTTCATTGGATCAGTACCTTGGTAAGAAGTATGTTGTTTTCTTCTTCTATCCAAAGGATTTTACCTTTGTATGCCCAACCGAGTTGCACGCTTTTCAGGCTAAACTAGCCGAATTTGAGAAGCGCAACTGCGCTGTGGTAGCCTGCTCAACCGATACCGAGGAATCGCACTGGGGTTGGTTGCAAATGACCAAAAAACAAGGTGGTATTCAGGGTGTTACCTATCCTATTGTTGCCGACACTGCAAAAACCATTAGTGCCAATTACGGGGTACTGGCCGGCGATTACGACTGGAACGAGAATGGCGAAATGATTTCATCGGGTCCCATGATTGCTTACAGAGGCTTGTTTCTTATTGACAAAAATGGCATGGTTCATCACGAAACCGTGAATAACTTCCCGCTAGGCCGAAATGTTGACGAAACCCTGCGTATGCTCGATGCTTTGCAGTTTTTCGAAGAAAACGGTGAAGTATGTCCGGCCAACTGGGCTCCGGGCCAGGAAGGAATGAAAGACACCCACGATGGAGTTGCCAGCTATCTGTCCGCACACTAAACCATCCTTTCAGAAATAAAAAAGCTGCTCTTCGGAGCAGCTTTTTTTATCAATTTTATGTTGGTTTTTTCAGGCTGGTTCACCTTTTTCCTGTTGAGCGGGATCTTTTGGGCCCGGTGCTGAAAGCTGATCTTCGAGAAAGGGAATCGCACTTGGCAGCAGCCATTGTATTGGTTTGTAAAACCGGCTGTGTTGCCTTGCTTCGGCGCTTATCAGGTGGTTGCCGGGATCGGCAATAGCCAGCAGAAAAAAGAAACCAGAAAATAAGAACAACACTTTAAGTACCCCGAAAACAGCGCCGCCGATGCGGTTGAGCAGCCCCAAAGCAGCAATTTCAACCACTTTTTCGATGGATTTCCCTATCAGATGAACGATTGCAGAAATGGCAGCAAAGCAAAGCACATAGACAGCAATGGTTACAAACATTGAATTGCTGCCGAAAACAGTTTGAAGATAAAGTGAAACATCTGACGCATAGCGCAACGAAAAAGCCACGCCCAAAATAAGTCCGGCGAGGGAAGCCAGCCCGATAATCAATCCTTGTGAAAAGCCTTTTACAGCCGAAATAAGTGCAAATATCAGAATCGTAATATCGATGTAGTTCATAGAAACGGATTACTTTTGTTTGAGTTTCCGTGTGAGCTCAGTAGCAAATACAAAGTTATTGAGTTCGGTATTGTCGCTGCTCAAAATGGTATCCTTACTACCTTCCCACCACAATTGCCCTTTGTGAATAAAGGCAATGTTGTCGCCGATTTCGATCACCGAGTTCATGTCGTGCGTATTGATAACAGTAGTCATGTTAAACTCCTGCGTAAGTTCACTGATGAGGTTGTCAATTACATTGGCCGTATGCGGATCGAGGCCCGAGTTGGGTTCGTCGCAAAACAGGTATTTGGGATTCATGGCTATGGCACGGGCAATGGCCACGCGTTTTTTCATGCCACCACTTAATTCCGAAGGGTATAGTTTATTAACATTCTCGAGTCTGACGTGTGAAAGGCAGAAATTAGCCCTGGCCCGTTTTTCTTCGGCCGACTGATTGGTAAACATCGACAAGGGGAATACGATATTTTCTTCAACAGTCATCGAATCAAACAGGGCTCCACCCTGAAAAAGCATGCCAATTTCCTGCCTGATCACCTTCATTTCGTCGAACGACATACGTGAAAAAACCCGTTTGTCGTAGAGTACGTTGCCCGAATCAATTTCAAAAAGGCCTACCATACATTTCATCAATACGGTTTTGCCCGAACCACTTTGGCCGATAATAAGATTACATTTACCGGTTTCGAAAGTGACCGAAATCTGATCGAGTACCTTATGATCGCCGAACGATTTTGATACGTTGGTTGCTTCGATCATGCCAGTAAGAGTTTGGTTAAAATCAGGTTGAAAACGATAATGGCCATACTGCTGTGTACTACACCTTTGGTGCTGGCAGCTCCTACTTCGAGCGCGCCGCCTTTGGTATAAAAACCGTGATAGCCCGATATGGAAACAATCAGAAATGCAAACACCACCGATTTTATAAGCGCATAAAAGATGTCGTAGGCATCAAAAAACGATTTGATACCATAGATATACTCACTCGATGGCACCAGCGCTGTAAGCGACCCGGCCAGCCAACCACCTGCAACAGCCAGAATCATACTAAGCATTATCAGTATTGGATTGATGAGCACGCTGGCAACAATTTTAGGGAAGATAAGGTAAGTGGCCGGATTGATACCGATAATTTCGAGAGCGTCAATTTGTTCGGTCACCCGCATGGTGCCAATTTCCGACGAAATTCGGGAACCTATTTTTCCTGCTAAAATCAAACTAATGATAGTAGGCGAAAATTCAAGTACCACGCTTTGCCTTGTTGCAAAGCCAATGGTGTACAAAGGTACCAGTGGTGAATCAACATTAAACGCCATTTGAATGCACAGAACGGCTCCCATAAACACCGAGATGAAAGCTACTATGGCCAGTGAGTCGAGCCCGAGGTTTTCAATCTCGATCATTATTTGCCTGAAATAAATCGACTGCTTTTCAGGCCGCTTAAATACTTGCCGGATTAGCAGAATGTACCGGCCAATATGGAAAATAAAACCGCTGATCACTTTGAAAACATTTTGGCTAAAGTAGGTAAAAATCATGAATTATCGCCCTGCTGCCATAATTGCAAAACAATCAAAATGCAATGATGCATTGTTTTTATTGTTGAATACCTGTTTGGCCAACATTGTTTAAGACAAAAATTGTGCAGTAACAAAAGCAGGCCAGTTTTGAATGGTTCAAATAATTGCTTCACGGCATGGTGCTGCAGACTGGGGGTACTAAATCAGCTTATAAATCGTTAATAATTACAAACCTGCTGCTATAAAAGTGGTGATGGTTGTTTCAAATTAGTATTTTTGACGTTTCAATGATTGATAAAAGCCGCCCTTGACGATGAAACTGACAAATCGGATAAAATTTGCCGGATTAATTACACTGATTATAGCTGCCACAGCTTGTTCAACGCCTATCTACAAGCAAAACAAGTATAAAAACGCCCGTCGCAATCGCAATTGCGGGTGCCACACTTCACTACAAAAAGCTGACAAAATGCTCAGTTTTAATGATACAAAGTAATCCACTGCAACAAATTCTTGATCGGTTTTTGCCTGCCGGATGCAGCCAACCGGTGTATGATTGGTTTATGAACCACAGGGTGTTGTTGCGCATCAGCCGGCGTCGCCGTTCAAAACTCGGCGATTTCAGGAGTGGTGGGCATTACCGGGTACCTGAGATTTCGGTAAATCATAATCTGAATGTTTATAGCTTTTTAATTACTCTGTTACACGAAATGGCTCATGCCGAAGTCTATCTGGCAGGCGGCCGTCGTGAAACGCCTCACGGCAGGCGCTGGAAAGAAGCTTACCGCAGAATTGCGGCTCCTTTTCTTGCCGATGGCCTTTTGCCGGAAGCGGTAAGACTGGCATTTTCTGCCTACATGAAAAATCCTGGCGCATCAAGTACAGTAAATGTACCGCTTGCTGAAGCATTGGCACAGTTTGATCCGCCCCGCAATGGTACCCTTATATCGGCCCTGGAGCCCAATGCTTTGTTTGGATTGCCCGACGGCCGAAGGTTTGTTAAAGGTGAAAAACTCCGCAAACGTTACCGTTGCCTTTGTCTTACCAACAAACGCACCTACCTCTTCAGTCCATTGGCCGAAATTATACCATTGAATGAGCAGAATTATACAGCCTGATGTTGTACCAATTCAAAAATTTGCTAATATTATCGTAATCCAACACACAACCCTATGAATAAAAATAACTATTGCATAATAATGGCCGGCGGCATAGGAGCGCGGTTCTGGCCTATGAGCAGGCAAAACCATCCCAAGCAGTTTATCGATATACTTGGTACCGGAGAAACGCTGATACAGTCAACGTTTAACCGCTTTCGCAGAGTTTGCCCTGCAGAGAACATTTACATTGTAACCAACGAAATATATAAAAAACTGGTTCTGGAACAATTACCTGATATCAAAGACTCTCAGGTACTTTGCGAACCTTCGCGCCGCAATACTGCTCCTTGTATTGCCTATGCCAATTACCGGATATTCCAGGAAAACCCTGAAGCCAACATTGTAGTGGCACCTTCAGATCATATTATCCTGAAGGAAGATATTTTTACCGAAGTAATTACAGCGGCACTTGATGCATCGGAGAAAAATCCGTGGCTGCTTACTCTGGGTATTCAGCCCAGCCGGCCCGATACCGGTTATGGCTACATTCAGTTCGACGAATCAAAAACCTATGCCGGCGACAACCGCATCCGCAAGGTGAAAACATTTACCGAAAAGCCGCAGTATGACATGGCCCTGCAATTTCTGGCAAGCGGCGACTTTTTGTGGAACTCAGGTATTTTTGTCTGGAAACTGAAAACCATTATGCAGGCATTTGATGAACATCTGCAAGAAGTGGATCAGATTTTCAAAGAAGGCATCGGCAAATACGCAACTCCCGCCGAAGATGCATTTATCAGGCAAACCTATTCGGTGTGCAAAAGTATCTCTATCGACTATGGAGTGATGGAGAAAGCCGATAATGTGTATGTGCTCTCTTCGGATTTTGGCTGGAGCGATCTGGGTACCTGGGGTTCGCTTTACGAAACCCGCCAGAAAGATGCCAGTGCCAATGCCATTATGGGTCAGAATGTGCTGATGTATGATAGTAAAAACTGCATTGTTAATATGCCCAAGGATAAGCTGGTGGTGCTTCAGGGACTCGACGATTACATTGTGGTTGAAGACGGAGGAATACTGCTTGTGTGCCGCAAGAGTGACGAGCAGCAGATAAGGCAGTTTGTGAATGATGTAATGATTGAAAAAGGCGAAAAATTTGTTTAATCCTAACCAATTATAAATAATAACATGAGAAAACTTTTTGTACTCTTTTTTGCTATTACGGCGCTGATATCCAGGGCCGATGAAGGCATGTGGCTTCCTTTGCTCATCGACCGTCTGAATTATGTAGATATGCAGAAGGAAGGCCTGCATCTAACCGCCGAGGAAATATACAGCGTTAACCATTCAAGTCTGAAAGATGCCATTATTCAGTTCGGTAATGGTTGTACCGGAGAAATTATCAGCAGTCAGGGGCTGGTGCTTACCAACCACCACTGCGGATACGGCTCAATTCAGTCGCACAGCACCATCGACCACGATTACCTTACCGATGGATTTTGGGCCATGAGCCGCAATGAGGAGCTGCCCAATGAAGGGCTCACCGCACGTTTTCTTGTCAGAATAGAAGATGTTTCAAAAACAATACTTGCGCAGCTCAACGATAAAATGACTGAAAAGGAGCGCAGCGACAAGATTGCTGAACTTTCGAAGCAAATTCAAAGCGATGCCACCAAAGGAACCGGGTTCGAAGCCAGAGTTGCTTCATTTTTTAACGGCAACGAATTTTACTTGTTTGTATACGAAGTGTACCGCGATGTACGCCTCGTCGGAGCTCCACCATCATCTATCGGTAAATTTGGCGCCGATACCGACAACTGGATGTGGCCCCGCCATACCGGCGATTTCAGTATCTTCAGGGTATACGCCGGAGCTGATGGCAAACCTGCCGATTATTCAAAAGACAATGTACCCCTTACTCCGAAATATCATTTACCGGTATCGCTCAATGGTTACGAAAAAGGTGACTTTGCAATGATAATGGGATATCCGGGCAGCACCGATCGCTACCTTACCAGCTGGGGAGTTAAACTGGCTATTGAAACCAGCAATCCTACCATTGTAAACATACGGGCCAAAAAGCTCGAAATTATGCGGCACGATATGGATGCCAACCGCGAAGTAGGTATTAAATATGCTTCAAAATATGCATCTACTTCCAATTACTGGAAATATTTTATTGGGCAAACCCGTGGTTTGAAGCGGTTAAAAGTTGTTGACGAAAAACTGGCAACCGAAGCGGCTTTTGCCGAATGGGTGAATGCCAGTGAAGCGCGGCGCCAGAAATACGGCAGTGCCCTGAGCGATATCGAAAATGCCTATAAAACCATTGGCAATTATACATTGCAGAGGTGGTATTTTGGCGAATCCATTATGCGCGGTGCCGAAATTTTATCGCTGGCCCAATCGTTTAACCCACTGGCTGATATGCTGAATGACGAAAACATTTCTTCAGAAAAGCTCGGTGGAATGAAGGAACGGTTGTTGAAAAGCGCTGAGAAAATGTTTAAAAACTATAATCAGCCCACCGATCGCAAACTCTTATCGGCCATGCTTGAGATGTATTATAACAATGTACCGGTAGGTCAGCAACCCGCTACTTTCAGAGAGCTGGTTGCCAAATACAAAGGCAACTTTGACCGGCTTACCGAAACTGTTTTTAAGAAATCAATATTTGGTGATGAGGCTAAGGTTCAGGCTTTTCTGGCTAAACCATCGGCCAAAATTCTTGTCAAAGACCCCGCTTTTTCGCTGGCAAAAATGATGGTAGATCAATACCGGGTCAATCAAAAGCAGATTGAATCAGCTAACGATCAGCTTGAGCGTGGCAACAGGCTATTTGTTGCCGGACTTCGTGAAATGATGCCCGACCATAAGTTTTATCCGAATGCCAATTCGACCATGCGCCTTACCTACGGTAAAGTGCTCGACTATTACCCTGCCGATGCAGTTCATTATGATTATTATACCACACTTACCGGTGTAATGGAAAAAGAAGATCCTGAAAACTGGGAGTTTGTTGTGCCGGCTAAGCTAAAGGAACTTTATCAGAAAAAGGATTTCGGGCGGTATGCCATGCCAAACGGACAAATGCCCGTTGCATTTCTTACAACCACCGATATTACGGGCGGTAATTCAGGTAGCCCTGTAATTAATGGATATGGCGAACTTATTGGCCTGGCATTCGACGGAAACTGGGAAGCGATGAGCGGCGATATCGCTTTTGAGCCTGAATTACAACGCACTATCAGCGTTGATATCAGATATGTGCTGTTTATTATCGATAAATATGCCGGTGCAAAAAATATCGTTGATGAACTCACCATTGCACCTAAAAACCGCCCTAAAGCTGCGGCTACACAGCTCAGCGAGCCACAGGCTGTTGATGCAGTAAACTAGTTCTTTTTTTTTGATGAGGCTGTTTATTTGGAGTTATTCATAAACTTTTCAGGATAAACAGCCTCTCATTTTTTTAATCACAGATTATGGCTATTGAAACAGAGCATAAATACCTGGTACTTAATGCTGAATATCGTAGTTTGGCACAGCCGGTTGTTTACAAACAGGGTTACCTATCGGTTACCGAAAAGGCAACCGTGCGGGTACGACTGGCAGGAAACTCGGGTTGGTTTACGATAAAGTCGCGCATCAGCGATTTATCGCGGTATGAGTATGAATATTCTATACCAGCTGAAGATGCAAGCCATATGCTTTTAACCATGTGCACAGGCTATTTAGTGGAGAAACTGCGCTACACCTTTAAAATCGATGGCCAGATTTGGGAAGTTGATGAATTCCTGAGCGAAAATGCAGGTTTGGTTGTGGCTGAAACCGAAGTTAAAAGCGAGAATGAGATTGTACAACTCCCTGCATGGATTGGAGAAGAAATAACCCACGATGCACGATACCTGAATTCAAGTTTATCGAAAATACCCTTTACCTTTTGGAAAAAATAAATTCCCGGGCTCCAGCCGATTATTATCTGAGCCTGCTCGCACAGCAGAAGGAGAAACACCGTTTGTTAAATAAGCGAAGCAGTCAGGTAGCTATTTTGCGATTGCTTACTTTTGTTATTTTCGCTGCAACTGGCACCGCTGCAATGGTTGGGTACGGCTCATGGTGGTGGTGGCCCTCGCTGGTTTCACTCGCAGTTTTTATCTGGTTGATTGTGGTGTATAGTCAAATGCAGTCAGCTTTGCACATGTGTGATGCAACTATTGCCGTGCTGCTGAGCGAAATTGACTGGTTAAGCGGGAATAATGCAGTTTTTGATGGAGGCCATGAGTTTATTGATCCAACGCATCCATTTAGTTTTGATCTGGATGTTTATGGCGATATTTCGCTGTTTTCGATACTTAACCGAACGCAAACTCCGGGTGGCAAAGCCATGCTGGCTTACTGGCTCAATCAACCCCTGAATGACGCCAATGAAATTCTAAAACGGCAGCAGGCAGTATCAGAATTAAAGCATGCGACCGACTGGCAACTTGAAATGCGGGTTCTGGGTAAAGTTGCAGCCGAAGATAAAAACGATTTGCTGCAGTTCGAAAGCTGGCTCAGGTTAAAACCATTGCTTCTTTCGCAAATCTTTGGTATCCTGATTCCATTGGTTTCAGCACTTTCGATTCTCATGACGGTTTTGCTAATGGCAGGTACTGTTTCGTTTCAGCAATATTTATTATATCTGATCCTGCCTTTGGGTATCACAGCGTATTACACCAAATCAATCAACCGAAGGCATTTACTTGTATCAAAAAAAGTTGACTTACTTAAAAAGTATGCCCGGCGTTTTGAGCTGATTGAAAAATCAGTGTTTAAATCAGCATTTTTTGATAACCACAGGCTGATGCTTAATGCAGGTAATATGCCTGCGAGCGCAGCGATTGAAAAACTGGCTTCAATTGCAGCTGCTCTTGATACCCGTTTGAATATGCTTGCCGGTTTGGCTTTGAATGCATTGTTACTTTGGGATATACGGCAGGTTCGCCGGCTGGAGCAGTGGCAGCAGCATCATAAATCAAGTCTTTACCACTGGTTTAATGTACTCTATGAAACCGAAGTGCTGCTGTCGGTGGCCGGATTTGCCTATGGCAAGCCCGATTTTATTTTTCCCGTGATTCTGGAAAATCCCGGTGTATTGCAAGCCAGTGATGTAGTTCATCCCCTGCTGAAAGCCGGGGAATGTGTGAGCAATCCTATTGCCATTGAAGGACGGGGTCGTTTTGTGGTGGTAACAGGGGCTAATATGGCCGGCAAAAGCACCTACTTGCGCTCCGTCGGAGTTAATTTACTACTTGCCCAGATTGGCGCGCCTGTGGGTGCTGTTTCTTTCGGGTTTTATCCATCTGGTTTGTTTACAAGCCTGCGCACCAGCGATTCACTCACCGGCGGCCAATCGTATTTTTATGCTGAGCTAGTTCGGTTAAAACGCATTATCGATACACTGGCAGAAGGTGATTATCCTCTCATTCTGCTTGATGAAATTTTAAAAGGAACCAACTCAGCCGACAAACAGTCGGGCTCTAAGGCACTTTTGCGCCAGCTGATTGGTTTGGGAGCATCGGGCGTAATAGCAACCCACGATCTGGCACTTGGGGCGCTTGAATCCGATTTTCCGGGGGCAGTGGCTAATTTTCATTTTGAGGCTGAAATTCACAATGACAACCTCAGGTTTGATTACCGGATAAAGCCCGGTATTGCGCACAATCTGAATGCCACCTTTCTGATGCGTAAAATGGGTATTACACTGAATGATGACTAAAGCCAACCCGGATTCAGCTGGCTTTTGCTTCTTAATTCACAAAAAAGTGCTTTACTTTCCATTCACCATTAGTGCCGGCTTGCCAGATTAAAGTGTAATAGCCTTTCTGAATGCCTGTAATGCTGTCGTTCAGAGCCCAGTAATGACGATACGATCCGGTTTCAAAAGCCATTCCATCCTTTGCTAATGCGGCTGTTTTAAGGCATTCAAGATTACGGATTTTGCCAAGAACCGGCTGAATAAATCCTTTCTTTACAGCCGGTAATCCATCAAACATCGTATCGGCAACAACCGTTATATCTTCGGCTATTAATGAATCAAGTTTTGCTGAATCTGCTGAATTCCAGGCATTCACCCATTGCATGGTTAATGAATCGGTGTTCGGAATGGTACCTGCTGTTTTAGGTGCCTTACTGCAGGCAAAAGCTGCCAATGCCAGTATTACTATTATCGGTTTGAAAATGTGTTTCATCGCTGGTAAGATTATTTGTTGAAGTTTGAACGTTTATCTGAAGTTTAGTCTTTGACGAAAGTAAGGCAGTTTACACCTCCTGTAACCCAAACCTTTATTACATAAGTGCCAGGCTGCAGGGCTTCAATATCAAGGGTGGTTTGAGCACCGGCCTGCAATACTGCTCGGCCCGTCAGATCAAATATTTCACTATGTAGAATATTTTTTCTGCTGCTGATACTCAGATAACGGCTTGCAGGATTGGGATAAACTGAAATAACCGGTTTTATGGTGTTGCTGAATGTTCCTACAATCGTTTCAGATTTGAAAAAAGATATCTCGTTTTCGCCACGGGTGTCGCTGTACAAATAAGCAATTTCTCCATAGTCATTGGTATACCAGCGGTATTGTGTCCAGTTGCCGGTGGTGTCGCTTGAGTAAACCCAGGTGTTATTCGAAAGCGAGAAGGTTGAATCTACACTTTGCAGCGTTTCCTTGACCCTGATGGCAGCAAAAGTTGCATCTGGGGTTATCACGTTGCCACTAGCATCGGCAAGCATTTGCATGGTAACATGACTTACAGTTTTTACCGAATCAAGCGTTTGACTACCATTGTGGGTGGCGTATACATATTCAACCACAAACTGTTGTGAAGAGCTGCTTCCGTAAGAGAATGGTAATGGAAGTATATAGGACGGTGGCATATATTTTACGTGCAATGCCATATTGAAACTTCCCCAAATGGTAGAAAGGCTTTCGACGCCAACCGCCAGAACGCCGGGAGCTGTAGGTTTCATGAAATCGTAGTCGTAGTCACCAGGAGCAATTACATTCAGGTGTTTGGCAATCATGGTTGCTTCGGGGTACTGGCCAATGGCCGGAATGCCAGCCTGAGGAGGTAAATACAGGGTTGAATCATAGCTTGCAGCGGTTAAGGCACTAAAATCCCATACCTGGTTTTGTCCGGGATTACCCGGATTTATAGTGGCTGTATTGTCAATGGCATGTACTACCAGGTTGCCTACAACCGGAAAATCAGCAATGGTAATGGTGGTTTGTGCATAGGTTGCAAAACTGCAGCCAAAAAGTGCCATAATGATAAATGCGGGGAGGTGTTTCATGTTTTTGCAGATTTGGGGGTACTCTCTGCAAAGATCGATGGCAGCAGCTAATGAGTCAATCACACTTTAATGTGATATTTAATCTACCTGAATAAATTGGCAGTGTTTATTTTACTGTCCAAAACATTTTAGCAGGGCTTCGGTTCGGGTGCGCACCTGAAGTTTCTGGTAAATCCTGCGGATGTGGGTCCTTACGGTTTCAATACTAATAAACAATTCAGCAGCAATTTCCTTGTAAAGATATCCTTTAGACAAGTAGCTGAGTATTTCTTCTTCTCTGGGAGTAAGGCTTGAATCGGGCAGCGGGTGCTTTTGTCGTCCGGCAAATGCCTGAACCACTTTACGGGCAATTTCTCCGCTCATGGGCGAACCTCCGCTTACCAATTCGGTAATTGACTCAAGGAGTCGGGCAGGAGGTGTTTTTTTAAGTAAATAGCCCGTAGCACCTGCAGTAAGCGATTTAAAAATTTCGTCGGTATTGTCAAATACGGTAAGCATCATCACCTGAACTTCGGGCCAGGCATTTTTAATAAGAACCACGCACTCAATCCCGTTCATGCCCGGAAGATTGATATCCATTAAAACCACGCGGGGCTGGCTGCCGGCAATAGCCAGCAGTGCTTCTTCGGCCGAGGCACAGGCTGCAGCGCAGCTGAATCCTTCTGATCCGCTTATGAGGGCTTGTAAACCTTCCCTCACAGCGCGGTCGTCTTCAACTACCACAATGTCTATGATATCCTGCATGCAGCACTTCTATAAAGTTATTCAAAAGTAACTGGTTTCAATACAAAATGCATCACCCTTTTGTGCTATTTATCGCTGAAATCTGAATTGAAGCTTCAACAAGGGTTCCATTACCCGGCGATGAAACAATGTGTACCTGGCCACCTGCATCAGCCGCCCTGCGCTGCATGTTGATCAAACCGTTTCCTGAATGGGTTGTTTCGGTGTTAAATCCACTGCCATTGTCAGAAATGCTGATGGTAAGCATTGAATTTTCGATGGTGATGGATAAGTTTACCTGAGTGGCCTTGGCATGCTTAACACAGTTGTTGAGCGCTTCTTTAACAATCAGATACAGATTTCTGCGCCATTCAGCAGTCATCGGGCGATTGTCTATTTGCCCAGGCAGGCTGAAAACAGCATGAATACCCGCTTCATCAAGCAGGGTTGAAGCATACCTCCGGATATAGGCTATAAAACTATCGGTATGATCGTTTTTTGGATTGATGGCCCAGATTATACTGCTGAGTTCATCTACAACATTCCCCGAAATTTCGGAGATTTGACCAATAATCTTCTGTTTTTGTTCGGCATCAGCCGTTTGGCGCGTTGCCAGTGCACTTAATATTGAAATACGGGTGAGGCTGGCGCCGACTTCATCGTGCATATCTCTTGATATGCGCAGCCTTTCTTTCTCGATGGTATTGGCATATTCAAGATCGCGGATACGGCGATTGTATCTGGATGAGTTTATTTTTTTTACAATCAATGCAGTGCCGAGTGCTATACAGGAAATTACCAGTATCAGGAACCAGTTGGTTTTCCAGAATGGAGGCAAAAGTGTTGCTGTAAGCAGCAGTGTACGGGGGCCTGTATTCCCCAGCTCATCCACACTGCGAACAAATAACCTGTAGTTGCCCGATGGGAGATTGCGGTATGTAAATGTATTGGTTGTTACAGGCCGGGTCCACGTATCCTGATAGCCTTCGAGCAAATATGAAAAGCGCACCCTGTTGTTTTGAGCGTAATCGGTGCAATAAACGCTTCCGCTCAGATGGGGTGCTTTGCGGCTAAGCCTCACTTCAGGGGTATTTTGGGGAATCCCCCGGCAGTAAAGTGTGTCAGCAGTAAATAACTTGAGCAGGCGCACCTTCATAGGATTTTTGCCGCCTTCAAAATTCTGCGGATCAAACCCGTTGATGCCCTTGATACCGCCAAAATAGATTTTTCCGGATGATGACCGCACGGCGGCATTGGCGTTAAACTCTCTCGACTGCATGTTAGCGCTGTTTCCGAAAATGCCCACACTGCCGGTTCTGGTGTTTACGAATCCTATACCGTTGTTGCCCGAAAACCAGATACGACCTTTCTTATCATCAATGAGCGAATAAATTACTTCGTTTGCCAATTCCTGCAAATCGGAACTTAATGATACCTGTTTACCGCTCTGGTTGAAGATAAGAATTCCATTTCCGGTCGCGGCCCAAATGTACCCGCCACTCGAAATAAGCCCGAAAATCTGAGCGTAAGATATGCGATTTTGTTCGCCTGTAATTGCTGCAACCCCTGAAAAAATATCCTTCTGCGAGCGGAAAAGCCCGAAATTATTGCCATACCAGGTATATTTCCCGATTTTTAATAATGCATTTGTTTGCACAAACGGAAAATCAGCAATATGCCGGGGGTTAATTCCGGTTTTAAAAACGCTTAAGGTATTATTGTGTATCACAAGTATGCTATCTCCGACTGAAGCCACAAACCTGGCAGTTTGGCAGGGTGAAGCATACGAAAATATAAGCCTGCCATCGGGAGATATAGCTGAGATGGAGGTGCGCGATACGATCCAAAGCCGGTTTCTGGAATCACTTGTCAGGTCAAGCAGATATTGCCCGTTAAAAACGCCAGAGAGCAATTGCCTTTGCGATGATAAATCTTCGTTCAGCTGCCAGAGGCCATTTTTGTATGTTCCGGCGTAAATACTGCTTCCAAGGGCTTTAATACATCTTGTAAATCCGGTGTATGCTTTGTTGAATGAATGCTGCACCGGCGAATACCTGAATACGCCGCTGTTGTCGGTGCAAAACCAGATATTATGAGCATTGTCTTCATAAATGGAATGTATGCGGGTTGTAAGCGTGTCGTTATGCTGACCATCGCGCACACAAAACAGGAATGAACTAAGCCGGCCATTTTCCCAAATATGCATATTCTCATCGGATTGCCCGCACAGCCATACCTTGCCGGAGTGATCAATTATCATAAACTGCGGTGTAAGCAACCCGGTATTAAATAAATGCTTGATTTTTCCTTTACCCGAATAAACCGATAGCACTCCTTGCGAAAGGATAAATACAGTGCCTTTTGAATCGGTGGCCATGGCCTGAAGGCCTTTAACCGGATAATATGCTGCCCGGTAAGTATCAGATCCGGGGACTAAAAATGCCTGAAATTCAATAATTCCGGCTGAATCATACATAAGTATATTGCCCTGTGTATAAAATGCCTTATGCGGGTTAAACGTAACCGGAAACGGGTGGCCGAAACTTAATTTAACAGGTACTATCGTATCAGATAATATGCTGCACAGGCCGGCTCCTGTAATCCAAGCCAAAGGTGATTTTTTAAGATTTGCATCAAGAAGCCTCGGGTAACTTCCCTCGTTGCGGTACACTGATGTAAATCCGGCGGTCTCTCTGTTAAAAAGCATGATCGAAGAAGAGGATGCGATACAAAGTGCATTTTCTCCGAAACCAGTTACCGAGCGCATAATATTGTCAGAATGGTTTATAATACCATCGGGCGAAAGCCTGAAACAACTGAATTCATGACCATCGAAATAATGAAGTCCGTCACCAGTTACCAGCCACATCAATTCGTTCTCATCCTGGTAAACCTGCGAAACCATACTTTGCCTCAGTCCTTCATCCGGACCAAACGTTTCGGTACTAATGTACTTTACAGGGAGTTTTTGTGCTGATACAAAATTGATTTGCAGTGCAATAATGAGATATAACAACTTGCGCGCCAAGCCCGGCAAGGTAGCATTAAAGCAATTTAACATAGCATATTCAACGGGCATGGACTGGATAGCATTATAGGGTAAAGGTAATAAACCACCTTTAATCCGACCAATATAAGACATCTTTACAGCATAAATTTTTTTCCCGGTGTTTTCAGGTATCAATTCAAACCAGATTTAAAATAAATTAATGCGGACCGATGCCGGTGAAAAACAAAAAAAGCGCCCGGGGAAAGGCGCTTTTCAAATTCCAAAAACACACAATTAGTTGGTTATGGATACCATCATTTTAAGATAACTTGATTCGTTTACGAAGTAGTATTTTTTACCGCCAATGGTTTCGGTTGAGATATTGTATGGGCTAATTGAAATGGATCCGGTGGCAGAATTGGATAATTTGGATAATTCGGCTGCTGAAAATGTTGCATTAGCAGCATTTCCGGCAAAGGTCTTAATGGCCACTTCGTTGTTGGAACTGGTTACCAGTACAATCAATGAATCGGCATTGGTTATCTGAAATCCGAGCGGAATGCTTAATCCGGCAGCTTTGCTTACCGAGGCCGGCAGGCTGCTGAATCCATTGAAGGCCGGAATCGGCCTGCTTACTGTTTTGCTGAAAGCGGGTATACTGCCGTTGCCGCTGACATTCCAATCGATAGATGACAAGGTAAGTGGGCTGGTGTAACTATTATACAGATAGGTATTATTCGATAGTTTTGAAAGGCTTTTACCTTCGATGGTAACAGTACCGGCATCGGCAAAGGTGGTGGCGCCTGCATCGGTTGGGAAAAATGCTGAAGCTGAATTCACTTCAACCGGCACATCAAAGCCGCCCACTGAAGTGTACGACACACTTTTAACAGCAACCAGCACTCCAAATGCATCGGAATAACTGAAAGTGTTGGTATTTGTATTGGTGTTGTCCTGTGGATTGTCGGTGTTTTTATCACACGACATAAGAAGGGACGAAAAGATAAGGGTGCCCGCAAGCAAATAAAAGGTTGATTTCATGGTTCAGACTTTAATTGTTTATAGGAGCAAAGTTAGCTTGAGGGCTGCGGGAGGGCAATCCCGAGCTCTCGGTAAATCACCTACGTACAGGTAGGTATTTTCTTCTTCGACTTACTTTCTGATCTGATTTCGCTTTTCAATGGTTCTAAGTTTACCGGGCAAATAAACAAATTCTTCGAGCAACCCCATTTTAATTGCAAAAATGGTGAGTCCGGCAGTAGTGCGTGCATTTATTTTGCGCAATATATTCTTACGGTGTGTTTCTACCGTACGTACACTTATTTTAAGCAATTCTGAAATTTCGGCGGTACTGTATTCGCGGGCAACAAGGCGGAGTATTTCCTTTTCGCGGTTGGTTATATTTGCGCTGGCAGCCGGTTGATGCATAACACTTTGCTGTTTCTACAAAAGTAGGTCGCGGCAATTGGTCCGGCTATACATATGTTTCGGTATTTAAGCTACGTATTGCTAGGTATTAAACTCAACCAGGCCATTTTCAAGCGCAAATTTTATAAGGCCGACAAGCGTGCGGGCGTTGGTCTTTTGAATAATGTTTTTACGGTGTGTATCAACTGTTCGTTTACTGATAAAAAGTTTATCGGCAATTTCCTCGCTCGAAAACTCTTTCATAATCAATTTTACGATTTCAATCTCACGGGCCGTTAGTAACGAAGTGTTTTTTTCGATGGATTTTTGTTTTTTAATCCTTGTCATCATAATGTTCAGCACTTCGTTGCTGTAATAGGTGCTATTGTCGGCAATGCGTTGCACCGCGCTTATGAGTTCATGGCGGCCTGCATTCTTAAGAATATACCCTTCGGCTTCCGACATCAGTATTTCGCTCACAATTTCACGGTCGTTGTACATCGAAAGCACCAGAATTTTGACTTCCGGAAAATGGGCTTTTACCTGTCGTGTAAGTTCTACGCCCGACATGCCGGGCATGCTGATGTCGGTAATCAGCAAATCGGGTTTGTGTAATCTGATAAAATCAAGTGCATCAATCCCGTTGCCAACTTCGCCACATATTTGTATGTTCTTTTCGCGCTTCAGCAAAGCCTTAAGGCCATCGATAAACATCTGATGGTCATCGGCAATCAAAATCCGGATAGGCTTATTTTCTTCTTCTGTCATACACTTACTTTGCTGAAGTTTATATTAATCTGTGTTCCCTGGCCGGGGCTTGAAAACAGTTTCATATTGCCGTTGAACATCGAAACGCGGCTTCGTATATCGTCCCAGCCGATGCCGCTTCCCTGCTTCTCGGCATTTTCGGGAATGCCTTTTCCGTTGTCAGTTATTCCGAGACTGAGTGATTCATCGTTTTTCGATAAGCTAATCTTTATCTGGCTTGCTCCGGCGTGTTTTAGAGTGTTATTCACTGCTTCCTGTATCACCCTGTAGAGTGAGATCTCGAATTCTTCGGGCAGTCGCCGGTCAAACCCGCTGGTTTCGATAAGCATTTGCACCTGCCTGCCCGAATTTATTTTTGAAGCCATATCGTGAAGGGCCGGAATGAGTCCGAGCCTGATAAGCGCCGATGGCATCAGATTGTGTGAAATATTACGCAGATCGGAGATAGCCTGGTCAATGAGCTGCTCAGCATTGTCTACTGCAACTTTATCCAATTCATTGGCAGCATCCTCGAGCACTGCCACATTTAATTTAGCCGCAGAAAGCAACTGCCCCAGGCCGTCGTGCAATTCCATGGCAATGCGTTTGCGCTCCGATTCCTCGGCATTTACTACTGCTGTATAGGCCTGTTTCTGTAGCAACCTTTTTTCATGTTCGGTTTCTATTTTAAGGCTGTATTTTGACCTTACATACCAAAGGGTAAGTGCTGATAATGAGAGAATAAGAACGATTGTGGCAATAAGCAACTGTGTGCGGTTGCGTGTTTTCTGCTGCGAAATTTCAAGGTTCTTGATCCTGTTTTCGCCCACCAGTAACCGTATACGAGCTTCCTTTTTTTCAGTTTCATAGCGGGTACTTACTTCAGCTATGTTTTTACTCATGTTTTCGGAGTACAAACTATCTTTTAGCGAATCGAGCACAGCATAGGAACGGTAGGCATTTCTATAATCACCGGTTGTGCTGAACAGGTGGGCGTAGGCTTCATACACCTTGGCAATCCGGGCAACTGCTTTCTGATCGATGGCAAGTATGCGCGCCGAATCTATCATTTTTTCGGCATTGGCATAGAGGCCCATTTTTGAATATGCCGATGATTTGTTGATATAGGTAAAAATCAATCCATTCTGGTCTTCGGCTTCGCGATGGTAGCTTATGGCCCGGTTAAACATGGCAATGGCCTTTGCAAACTCGTGCCTGTCGTTGTATAAGAGGCCAAGGTTGTTCAATAAAATACCCAGGCCGTATTTGTCGCCTATATCTTCTTTAATCCTCAATGATTTGAGATAATATTCTCGGGCTTTGTCGTTTTGACCAAGATTCGACCAGGCCAGGCCAAGATTGGTATACGAAGCGCCAATGCCATACTGATCGTTGATCTGAACCCTTATTTTAAGCGATTTTTCGTGAAAGTCGAGGGCCTGCTGGTACTGTTTAAGGTCGGTGTAAACCAAACCAAGATTGTTGTATGTATTGCCAATGCCCTTTTTATCGGCTTGCTTCTCGAATATGCGCAGGGCATCAAAATAATCGCGGATAGCCTCGTTATAGTTACCCCGGTTTTTATGCACCATACCCATATTGTTGTAGGCGCTGGCAAGTATTTTAAAATAGGAAGTCCGGTAGCTGTAAATTACCGACTTATGGTAATAATAAAGCGCGCTGTCGTATTCCGAGCGGATATCGAAAACTACTCCCATCAGGTTGTAGGCTACTGCAAGTCCGCGTTCAAATTTCAGGTGCTTAGCCTCGTTCAGCGCTCTGGAAGTCAATTCATAGGCTTTATCGATATCGTTATACCAATAGCTTATCGATAGCCGATTGAGCGCATTAACCAGATTGGTATCTTTAGCAACTCCGGTTTCGATGGCGTGGCGGAGGCTATCGGCTACAGGGTTCTGTGCATTTACCACTCGCAATGCAAGAAACAGCAGAAAAGTTAAAACTACAACACGATGCTTCATTGAATAAAGATGCGAACTTCCCGGGTTTGGCACATATATAAACGGCTGCATTAAACATCAGCTGATGTTTAATGCAGCCGGAGGTTCAAAGTTACTGAAAACAATGCAAACAAAAAGGGATGCACTAAATTTTGTGGTACATCCCTTTTTGCGTTATCAGGCTTTATTAGCGCGGAGTATAGGTAAAGTTAAGCTCTTCAATCAGATTTTGCGCATCAGCAAATTTATCGATGATAAACATCACATAGCGGATATCTACATTGATGGTACGTTGCAGCTCAGGCTCGAATGCGATATCACCGCTCATGGCTTCCCAGTTTCCGTCAAAGGCAAGGCCTATCAAATCGCCTTTTCCGTTAAGAATGGGGCTGCCTGAGTTGCCTCCGGTTATGTCGTTATTGCTCAGGAAACAAACAACCATCCGGCCATCTTTATCGGCCCATTTGCCGTAATCTTTTTTCTGATAAAGTTCTTTAAGTTTGGCCGGCACTATAAATTCTTCGTTGGTCGGATCTTCTTTTTCCATAATACCCTCGATGTAGGTGCGGTAATCGTAGTGCACTGCATCAGCCGGATAATAGTCAAGAATCTGACCATACGTTACGCGCATGGTTGAGTTGGCATCGGGATAAAATACCTTATCAGGATTAGATTTGCGCACACCGTCCACAAACAAGCGTTGAGCGTGTTTAAGCTTCTCCTGCAATGGGGCCGAAGCCATGTTTTGAGTCATGAATGAGTTGTAGAACGAGTTGGTAAGTTTGTAAGCCAGGTCGTTTTCGAGTGTTTTGATAGATGGTTTTGCCAGAAAAGCATTGTATTTTTCGTGTGTGGCAAGCACTGAATTTTCGAAAAGTTTATGGGCAAACAGGTTTACATCTCCCTTGTATTTTTTGTTGATGAGGTTAAAAATATCAGGAAGCTCACCGGCCGGGATATCCTGACGGTACATATCAAGAATGGCGGCAACAATTTTTTCTTCGGTGGCCGGATTGTAGTTTTTGAACTGCTCATCGCCCATTTCGTAGAATGGGGCCAGCGAAGCCTGAAGTTCTTCTCCCTTTTGTCCACTCTTGAGTATGTTTATCATTCCCTGGGTTTTCATTGGGAAACTCATCATTTGCGAACCAAAAAACGAGATGGATAGGTACCAGAGTTTGGTGTTGTATTTTGATGCCGAGAAACCTGAATATACATCTGAAAAATCCTGAAGCACGTTGCCATACATTTCCTTACGGGCCAGATCAGCATCTACCCAATCGGTAAATTTCTTTTCGATGGCCACTTTTTTGTCGTAAACATCAAGGCGTTTGAGGCCACGGCTTTCGCCGATTTTGTTTTTCCAGAAGTTGGCAAGGCCGGCGTAGTTTGAAGCATACTGAATGCGAACCTCGTCGCTCTTGTCCATGTCATTCTTCATAATTTCGAGAATACGGCCACCCACTTTGATAATTGCAGGGTTTATTTCGCTCAGTGTTGCCTGAATACCGCCTGAGGTGCGGTAACGGTCGGTGCTGCCGGGGTAGCCCCAAATCATGGCAAAATCGCCACGGTCGTAACCATCTACCGAAATTTTGAGAGAATGGCGTGGTTTGAGGGGAATGTTATTTTTTGAATATTCGGCGGGTTTGCCATCAGCTCCGGCGTATACCCTGAAAATGCTGAAATCACCGGTATGGCGGGGCCACATCCAGTTGTCGGTGTCGCCGCCAAATTTGCCAATGGCTGAAGGAGGAGCGCCAACAAGCCTTACATCCTTATAAACTTCATACACAAAACGATAATATTCATTTCCATTATAGAAACTTTTTACTGATACTTCATATTTGCCGTCCTGTGATTCTTCTGACTTGAGCATTTCAACCAGTTTGCCAATGGCGGCCGAGCGCTCCTGCTCAGTCATTTCGGGTTTTACTTTTTCGAGTACCCTTGAGGTAACATCGTCCATCTTAACCAGAAACGAAACGGTGAGTCCTTCGTTAGGCAGCTCTTCTTCGAGTGAGCGTGCCCAGAAACCATCGGTAAGATAATCGTGGTCGATGGTGCTGTGCGACTGAATTGATTCGTACCCGCAGTGATGGTTGGTAAAGAGCAGCCCTTTTTCCGAAACAACTTCGGCAGTGCAAAAGCCTCCCAGATTAACTATGGCATCCTTCAGGCTGGAGTGGTTGATGTCATAAATTTCGGCTGCAGTAAGTTTAAGCCCCATTTTTTGCATATCAACATAATTGAGACGCTCAACAAACATGGGCAGCCACATGCCTTCGTCGGGAAGGTTACCGGCTCTCAGGCCACTGCTTAAGCCAGCCAGAACGATAAACAGAAATAAAATTTTCTTCATTTGCATTGATTTGATTGGTTTACGTTGTTTCATCTACCGTATGGGTACGGATATTAAAATATTTGCTTTGCCCAAAACCATGCCATAAACGTAAAGCTTTTAAGTTGAGGCTATTAATAGTAAAAGTACCTGATTTGGCTCAACAGGCTGTACGGTTATGGCAGGCGAATGTCCGCTTACGGACAGTTTTTTCAGAGGCCCAATTCGCTGATTCCCTGCTGAAAAACAATATCAACCGGAATGCCGGCGGCATTGATTTTATCGAGTTCGAGTTGCAGGGCAGGCGGTATAACCGATTTGGTACTGATGAGTTGTTTAACAGCCTCATAATCACCATCGCCCTGAAGTTTCAGAATCATGCCGCCCAGACTTTCAACAGCAAGTTTCATCTTATCGAAATTCACCAGGTAAGTTCCGTCGGGTTTTACTTCAAATGCACCATTTTCAGCAAAATGAGCAAATGTGAGCATATTGGCCTTGCCATGGGCACTGGCAGCTCCAAACCGCACCGAGCGGAAAATACCAGCCATAAAAGTAACGTAGTTATCCATAACTTCGCCTTCATTGAGTTCGCCCATTTCGTAAAGTTTGGTTACCAGATAAAGGCCCAGAATATCAGCTTTGCATTCTTCAAGTGCCGAGTATTGTTCTTTGAGCGCTTCGCGCACTGTGCCTTTGCCATCGAGGGTATTTTTAATGCCCAGCCCGTGTGCAACTTCGTGGAACATTGTATTGCCAAAGAAAGCATCGAATTTTACATAAGCCCGCTGTGACGGATCGATGAGCAGGTTTGAAATGGGCACTACTATCTTGTCAAACTTGGCTTTCATTGCATTTTTAAGCTGAAGTTTACGCGAGCCTTTTTTTAGCTGAACCTCTTCATCATTCGGAAGGTTTATAGCAATGGTTTTGCTGCCGGCATTGCAATCTCCCTGATAATATACTACATCATACGCATTAAGATCGGCATCGCTGCCGGGTATCTCATTTTTATATTTCTGCTCAACCGGCATGCCTTTTTGCAATTCAGGCAGTAAGGCTGCAAAGTGTGCCAGCCTTTGGCTCCATTCATTATCTTTTATCAGCACAAACGACTCCTGCGATGCCTTAGTGCCGTACAAGGCATCTTCATAGTTTTCGATAGGGCCGATTACAAAGTCGATGTTAGAAGTTTTCATATCCATCCAGGCATAGTCGCTTTCCTGATACTTATCGGTAAGCAAGGCTTCGGCGCGCAATTCCAGATACTTTTTAAGTCCTGCATCCTCTGCCATAATAGCAGCCTGCTTAAGCAATTCAGCTGCTTTATTTATTTTAGATGCATAGGCTTCGTGATACCATACTACGCGTAATGATTTATCGGCATTGCGCCTGATAAGTGTATAGAGGCTCGATTTGTCGGGATTCTGAAGCGCATCAAATTCATCTTTGGTCATATCAGCCGGATAAAAATTCGCCCCGAGTGGCTTTTCGTCAATGCCAGCAATAAATGATTTGTTCCCATTGAGCCTGTCCCAGGGACCGTAATTGATTTCAGCAAATTTTCGGGTTGTTTCATCCGAAATTCTGGCCAAAAATTTGTCTTTATCACCAATGGTCTGCTGCCAGTATATGTCATCCATAAGCTGGGCTGCTTCAAAGAGCAGTGGTAGCATTTGCTTTTCCTTGTCCGACAGGTGGTTAATATCGGCTGTAAGCTGAACCTGTGCGTACGAAGCAAGCCTGGCCGCTACGTTGGTTGCCGTGTCGGCTGTAAGGTCTCCGCCTGGCGCAATTACGCCCTGATATTCATTCTCCATTTGTTCTTCAGTTTTGGTGACTTGTGTGCAGCCGGCAACCAATGCCAGCATTCCGATAACCGTAAATACGGTCATTGCTTTTTGCAACATAATGGGTAATTTAAATGGATAATTTTTTTTGCGATGCTAAATTAAAGATTTTGATGTCACAACGTGGTAAAGCTTAAGTCAATTTCATACTAACAGTACGATCTGTCAGGCCGAATTGCGGCTTACTTTGATATTGCCATAGAGCGACCGCTGAACAATTTTACATTGAGCCGGCTTAAGACGCGCATTTGTTTCAATTTTTTGAAATAAATATTGTTGAATAAGCAGAAGTGGCAATACAATTTGCTCGCGGATTTCTATAAAACTGGCCAAAACCGGCTTTTGCTGCATCAGCTTGTCTTAGTCCGAAATTAGAAGCACCATTTTTTTTGAAAGCTCGTATTCGTTGTAAAGCATTTTACAAAAATAGCCATAAACAACTTCGTGCGAAAGGTAAGCAGTAAGCTCAAACCGCGATTTCGACAATTACCCCATACTATTCATAATCAAAGCTTTAAACAGAGGTACATTGTTGAAAAGTTGATGTAAATCAACGGTTTTGCCCTTGGTGGCGAGCACCTGTAAAGCGGTGCCAATGCTATATTAACCAGGCACATTTTGTTTTAGCCGGCTCCATGATTCAACAATGGAATTACTTGCAAATCGCTATATTCAAGGGTGTATTTTTTGCTTTGTTACGACGGACGGCTGCCGATATTGGCTTTGCCTTAATATTTGAGTGTACTCTTATTTCCGAGATAGGGTAAAAAAAGTGGATGTCGTTTCTGCGTAGTGTGTTCTGCGTTAACACAAGATACGAAGGTATGAAAAAGTTCTTTAAAGTGGTAACATAACTTTGAGAGAGATGATAGGGTGTATCCATTGTCGTTTTTTACAATTGCGGAGGTCTATCGACTGACTGGCCGGGCTGTATCATCCTCAACACTGTTGTGTAATACAAATTGGCATTCAATATATCTTATAACCTGAAACATAAAACCGAGGCTATTGTTGACAAACGTTAGACTACAAGCACGTAGATGCTTAATTTATTATAGAATAGCGCTAAATTTGCTTACAAGAGTGAGTGATTATCCTGCTGTATAAAATTTTTATCCGGCAATGGCAACGCCAATTAGTTTACCGATACCAAAAGTTACTGCGGCAGCAGCAAGACCGAATACAACCTGCCGCATGCCTGAATACCATACGCTTTTGCCGGTAAAAAGCGTTATGGCAGAACCAATCAAAAAAAGTCCGAGTGCGCTAGCGGCCGAGCTAATCAGCACTGCTTTAATACCTCCGGCAAAGAAAAAAGGCACCAGCGGTATTACGGCTCCTATGGCAAATAACAGAAACGATGCGACTGCAGCTTCCATGGCTGAACCTTTCAGCTCCTCGGGGTTTATGCCGAGTTCTTCCCGAACCAGAATTTCATGGGCTTTGCTTTTATCTGAGATTATATCGGCAGCCATGGTGCGGGCCTGATTTTCAGGAATTCCTTTCGACTGATAAATCAGAGCCAGTTCATTTTCTTCGCCTTCGGGGTTTGCCTCCAGCTCGTCCATTTCGAGCTGCATCTGATTTTCATAGAGTTCCTGCGAACTTTTTACCGAAACCCATTCGCCCATTGCCATAGACAGGGCGCCAGCCAACAGGCCGGCCAGCCCAGCAAGCGCAACTTCGGTTTGGCCACTTGTGGCCCCGGCAACACCCATAATCAGGCTGAAGTTTGATACCAAACCGTCGTTACCGCCCAGCACCGCAGCACGCAAAGCATTGCCACCCACCGAGCGGTGGCGTTTTTCGAAACGTGCCAGATTTGGCACCGTCATTTTGGAGTTATGGTATATAATATTTTTTAGGATGGTAACATGGGCGGTATCTGATAGCGAACCGGCCTGATTGTTCCTGCGCCTGAAACTAAGCACTGACCCCGAAATGCTTTTCTCGGTATCGAGCAGAACGCCAAGAATGTAATCGTAACCAAAAATGCTGCCTATGGTTTTAAGCACTTTTGCGCGCCCTGAAGGAGGTGGTAATGCAGTGATGCTGTCCTTGTTTTTTTGAAGAAAAGCCAGTGCATGACCCCTTTCAATTTCACTCATCCGCCGAAAAACATCAGCAACCGATGGGTCTTCTTCATGCTCGGCAAGGATACCGTAAAGGTAAGCTGCATCAACTTCAGTCTGAATGCTTTTAAGGTCAATCATGGGTGCGGTAAATCATTTAAAATCCTGATCAAAGATACGGATGATTTCAGGGTTAATTACCGATCCGATCTGTAAAAGATTCAGCATTGCCCCTGAATCCTTCCGGTAAATTATTATGTGGAGTGCAAGCTGCTTAATTCGAAAGATACTGTATCAGAATAGACTGTAGGTAATGGTTCCGCTGAAAGACTGATTAAAATTGTTGAGTGTTTCTTTGTAGTTAGAATCAGGATTGTCTCTGAAAGTATATTTACGGCTCAGATAATCAAAGTAACCATAATAATTGATGGTAACCCTTAAACGGGCCGATACGTAGTAATAGATGCTCAGATCGGGTCCGGTTGTTACATTCATATTGTTTAACCTGGTAGCATCATCGTTTTTTTGGTTTCCTGAGTTTCGTTTGAAATACTCTGACTGAACGCTCCACGAGAAGCTGAGTGTGGTTCTGGAATTTGGATAATATCCGTAACCATAAAAGGCTGATAGGTTGAGGGCAGGATGAATATCTCCATAAAGCGAATAGTCAATATTTACATCGGGCCCTACTTCCTCGCGTTTGTTTAATTGCCTGGCCAGACCAATACCGGCTTCGGCGCCGGCTGTGCGCTGCCATTGCAGGCTCATGGGATTGGCCGAAGCATATCCTGCAACCAATGCCAGTGCTGAATTTTGCTGCTTCTCAGTTGTTTCGGCAACATAGTTATCAGGCGTGGTAGTTATTTGAGAGGTAAACTGGTAGTTGAATGCATAATTAACCTGCAATCCACCGTAAAGCCGGTTTCCACTGGTGCGAATCGGGTTGTTCGAGTAATTCCAGTTGTCGGTAAGCACGGTAAAGTAGGCAGCATCGGGGGTATTTATAAGGCCCGACCCCTGCAACAAAGAATCGATGGCGGTAATCTCAGCAATTTTCCGTAGTCGTGTATCGAAATAACGGTTGTATTTAAGTCGGGTTATCAACCTTGCCAATTCCATTACATCGTCATTATCAGGAACTTTCTGTGCCCGGCCCAGCTTTTGTACATCATCCAGGATGTACATGGCCATTCTGGCATCCTGCACCTGTTCAATTCTTCCATGTCCTAAAAATAAATTCAGGGTAATGTCGGGCGCAAATCCATGAATCTTGTTTTCGAACGATGCTGATAGTGCATCGTTTGTCCACTCCTTATTTTTCGATTGGTTACCGTTGTTGTAGGTGTTAATACCTACACCAATTTCCATAAAGTTCTTATTTTCACGGTAAAATCGCTGTGTAAGCTGAAAGTCAAATGATTCGGCGTGGCTAAAGGTGCTGCTGCTTGATTTAAACAGCGGGTTGTCGGTTGAATTGGAGTTCCGGTTTGATCCGACCATCGAATTAAAGTTCAAATCGACCTGTCCCTGGCGGTATTTTGAATTAACCGAACTACGATATACAGCTCCAAGTGATGAACCCGCCTGAAAATTATTGATTGAGTTATCCTGATAATTTTTCAAACGGGCGGTCATCAGGTAGTGAGAGAGGCCGAAGTTAAGGTCGAGCGATTTGTATTTATAATCTGGATTGGTGTAGTCTGATAGCCTGAATGAACTATTCTGGGCTGCCAATTGAAATTGTACAAACAGAGCCGGAATCAGCAACAGCTTATACATCCCGAAATTCTTCATCAGAATTGTGTTTAGTGAGTAAAATTATATGCAATTTGGCTATAGGCCGGATTTCCTGAAAATAATGTCGGTCCCCACAATCAGATTTAATAACGTTTATTTTTACCTGAATATTGCCTGATATAAAAGCTAAACTGCCTGTAGTATCCATTCTTTGGCGGATAAACGGATATTTTTACCCTTCAACCTGGATTTAAAAAGCATAGCAGCAACCGGATAATTATCCCATTTGCTGCTATGCCATATTGCGTAGAATTACTGATTCCCGGGCATTTCGCTCATGCTGATACCGGCTGGAATTTCAAATTTTTCGTCGGGAATGCTGATGTTTTCTTCGAATGTAACAGCTTCCATACTGTAAAAATCGTTGGCGAGTTTAAGAGGAATTCCTTTGTAATACCACATTTTGGTGGTCATGGTTTCACCTTCTCCGCCTTTTTCGGTCATTTCTACTACAATGCAATCTTTTCCCAGATATGTTTCATTGCCGATAATTTTGCCGCCTTCCTTTTCAATCATTTGCCTGAAAGTTTCATTGTTTTCAGGTTTTATCAGTTCTGTAGGGTCTTCGCCATCAGCCATATCTTTCGATTTAAAACCGGTTTTATCCATCAGGTTTATCATATAGCTCCATCCGTCCTTCGAAATCATGAGTGATTTATCGGTATTTTTCATTCCCATCATTTCGCTCACCGATTCAGTTTCAACAGCATGGCGGTTGTTGGCTACATCAATCCACTGTTTCATGGTAGAGGTGCTTTTCATTTCGGGTGCATTCACAGTGGTTTTATAAACAATCGCGAACGATTTCATCGATGCCATTTCAGCGGCGATGTCTGATGCCTTTGAATCGGCATTTATGGTAGTGCCGCCTCCGCATGAAGTCAGCAGTAATGTTGTTGCGGCCAGCACGTATGTGGCCTTAAGGCTCATTTTTTTCATAAAAAGCGGTTTAAGTTTTAAAATTTGATTTGCGAAATAATTTGTTCCAGTTTTTGCTGAGTAAAGGGGATTCCGGTAATGATATAAAAAACGCTTTTATACTCCGGCAGGTGGTACAAAAGCATGCGGGCATCTGTTGGTGTTCCATCATCTTCGCGGGTAATGCGCAGGTAAACCGCCTCGTGACCGTTGAATAGGTAATTGTTTTCAACGAAAATTCCATTGCCGCCTTGAGCCATTTCGTAAAAGCGTGGTTCGTTTTCCATCATCAGCAACACCTGATCTGTTTCACTTTTTACGTAGGTTGTTAGATATAGATTATCAGAATCGTCGGTTAAATAGAAGGTGTACCCCGGTATGTTTAATCCGGTGGTTACCTGCTTAAATCGCGGGTAGGGCAAACCGGGCGCAGGCTGTGGCGGAGTATCGCCGGGATTGTCGAAACCGGGAATTCCATTCAACAAGCCTTGACCTGATATCTCAGAGATGTGAATGCCTGAGGGCACCTCGAAAGCATTGGCAGGAATGGATGCATTTTCGTCAACAGAAGTGGCTGTTTCTGTAATATTCATACCCCATGCCGTGCTTTCTGATTTTAAAACCAGACCTTTATACATCCACATTTTGACGCCCAGCACGGTAAAGACCCAGCAGTTTTTGGTCATAAAGATTTCATCACCATGCCAGGTGCCGCCATTTTCCTCCACAAAACGTTTCATACCTTCTTTGCCTTTGTATTTTTCGAGGTCGCCAGCCATGGCCATGCCCGCAGGAGCAAACTTTCCGGCAAACTCGCCTATATTCGATTTGGTTCCTTCGCGGGTTATAAGGTCGATGGAATACCCAAAATCACCATTCAGAATGTCGAGGGTGTGCTTTTTTTCAGTGGATGTTTTGCCAAATCCTTTGGTGGTGGTTGTAGCTTCCTCTTCGCGTGATTCTTTGATGCCATAATCGTCTATCCTGAGCAAACGGGACCCAAAGGTGGTTGATCCCATACCCGACGATTGGATGGTGTAGTTAACTACCATGGATTTAAATTCGTAACGCCTGGTCTGCTGTGCGGCAAGATTGAGCGCCAAAGCAGTTAATACAATGATTAACAGTTTTTTCATGATATTAAAATTTTACAAATTCTACTCTTCTGTTCTGCGATTTTCCTTCGGGCGTATCGTTGCCGGCCATGGGTTTCGATTCGCCCCATCCACGGTTGCGCAATCTGCTTTGGTCGATACCAAGTTCGGTTAATTTTTCGGTTACTGCAATAGCACGGGCTTCTGAAAGTTTCTGATTCAGCGTTTCATCTCCATCACTGTCGGTGTGTCCTTCAACCGAAAAATTAAGTTCAGGATGCTCCTTCATCATGGTGACAATATAATTAATGGTCCCCGTGGATTCGGGTTTGAGCGAAGCCTTGTTCACATCGAACTTAATGCCGGTAGTAATAAATTTGCCGTCGGTAAGAAATTTGTCATAAAGTGGAACAGCTCCTTCGGCTATTCTTATATTACGGATAAAGTAGTTAACGCCTTTCTGACTGGTTGTACCGATGGTAAGGCCGGTTGGGTTTTCATCAATATTCGGAATATTCAGCAACCGGGCATCATCCATGTATAGTTTAAGTGCACGTTTGTTGAATGAAATAGCAATGTGGCGCCAGCGTGCTTTTTTATCAACATTTGTGCGCTCGCATCCCGGATAATTTCCGGAAATATCCGTAGTACCGTATTGCGCTTTATTGGTGTACAGTGTAATGCGGCTGAGTGCTGATTTCTGGTGCTTCATGGCATATAAATTCACATAATAGCGCTGGTTGTAAATATCCTTATCGAAGTAACAATCAAATTCAACGGTAAACTCATCGGGCAGATAATCAGCTTTGTTGTCTTTCATCAGCGGTGTAATGCCACCAGTATTGCCGGTTTCCCTGAAATATATCACATTCGAGTCATCAAAACCCGCGTTTTCAACCACGCCTCCGGCTAAATCCCATTTTGAGGGAAACTCACCGTTTTGTTCACCTTCCTGATTATCCTCAAATATTATGCGCGTTCCGGGTACAAAATCGTACCTGGCCCAATTCAATTGAGGCGATTTTTTTTCGGGCTCCTGCGGAGTGGCATTCTCAGGTTGTTCCTGCTTGTCGGCAATGTTGCTATTGGCTTTTTTACCATTACTGCCATTGTCCGAAGGTTTTGAAGTTTCTTTTTTATCGCCTTTTACGGTTCCGTCGATACCGTCTTCCACCGCATCAAGCGACTTGTCAACACCTCGGTCAATGCGGCGCTCTACACGATTTTCGACATTGCGTTCAGCTTTTTTAGTGCTTCTTTCTACAACTTTGTTCAGGTTTACCTGTGCATGCGCGGTGGCGAATGCAAGCATCAGCAGCAGTACAGCAAGGGATTGTTTTTTAATTCTCATAGTATTTATTTTAGGATTTATAGCTTCAGATGAGCTTTGTTTTATTTTTCACACTTGCGATGGCTTCAGACGCCTGTAATGCAAGGGGTGCGAAAAAATGGCCGGTGCAAAACTGGTGTCGGTGATGGTACGCACAACTTGCTCGGAACAGCGGATTTTTTTACTGATAATCTGAATGGCCACCGGTTTCATCTGGTTTAGCCACACAGTTGTATCACCATTGCGATACAGTGTCGCAGGCAATCCGGTGCCTTTCGGCGATTTGATTTTCTCACCACAGGCAGGGTCATTGTAAGCCTTGACCAGCCACTGTGCCGAGAAGGGGAACAGCGCAAGCGATTGCAGGGCCAGGCTGTTTAAAGGTAATGCAAAACAGGTGCTGTCGGCTGAGTCGTAGCTGAATACAGAGTCGTGTTCGAAAAACTCGTACAATATTCGTCCGGGCTGTGCAAAATCCAACGCATTGGCTGATTTCTGACGAATAGTTGTAAGGGCCAGCATACTGCCTGAAGCACTACTGCAAAGGGTACGGTTTATTTGGTAGGTGATTGACCGGGTGGTGATGCTTCCTGTGGTTTGAATACAGAAATTGCGGCCGGTAATCAGTTGCTGCTTGCGGGGTCTGCATCCTGATGCATTTAACAGGGCATAGCCGGAAATAATAACTATAACAAACACAAGCCAGCGGGGCATACCTTAAATTTTCGGGCAAAGGTGAAGCGGCATTCTGCATTCACCAAAAATATGGGTATGACAATGCTATGACAGTTAAAAAAAAACATGCAAAAGCCTGATGGAAGGGCAAAAGGTCAGAGAGATATCAGAAAGTCATTCAGATTTACTTCAGGACCCACATTCAGTTTCTTACGCAGTCTGTTTCGGCTTTTATCAATGGCTGCAGTGGTCACATTCAGCATCTGTGAAATTTCCTTGGTATTCAGATTTATGGCAAGGTAGGCACAAAGGCGTTCTTCGTTGGGAGTAATAGCTGGGAACAGCATCTTTAGTTTCCTAAAAAAGTCGGGGTGTACTTCACCGAAATGTCTGCTGAACTTTTGCCAGTCCTGATCGAGGTTGATGGTTTGATCGATCTGGCGGATAGCCTGATTGATGCCGGGCTGAACTTCGGCTGAGCCGGAAAGTTTGTTTCGCAGGTCGTTAAGCACTTCGTTTTTATTGATCAGATGCAGGGTGGCTGCACTCAATTCGCGGTTTTTAAATTCAAGATCCTGCCTTAGTTTATCGTTTTCGAGCCGGTGAATTTCTTTTTCGCGTTCCATCAGTATTTTATCCTGACTTATGGTTTTGTTGCGCAAACGAATGCTAAACGCAAGCAAAATAAGCACCAGCGCCGATGCCGAAAGCAACCCCATCAAAAGCCGGTTGCGTTTTAAATGATTTCCATTCTGCTCATTTAAATGATCAATGATCTGCTGTTTTTTTTCAGTTTCAAACCGGGTTTGCATCTCGTTTAGTGCCCCCTGAATCTCAACATTATTCAAAGAATCCTTCAGGTTAATATATTGCTGTTGCGCAATAAGTGCAGCTTCCCATTTGCTTTGCAGTTTAAGTGCTTCAGTCAGATACCGATAGGCTTCTTTCTCCTCGTTTTTTAAGCCGGCGCAGTGGGCTCTTTGGGCAGCGTTTTCAAGCATCGTGACTGCTTTAGCCGATTGCCCGAGTTTAATCAGGATACGGGCAGTCAAAGTCTCCTCATATACAATTTTATATTGGTCGTCCTTGTCCTTTATCATTTCGAAAGCCTGCTCGGCTAAAGGAAGCGCTTCTGCATAGTGTTGCTGCTCAAATAACATGAGGGCCTTTTCAGATGTAGCTGTAGCAATTCCTTTAATATGTCCGGCATCAACACTCATACGGTACATGGTGTCGTAATAAGCAGCTGCCCGTTTATAATCTCCTTTCAGACGCCAGATAGCACCTAAATCATTGTATATGGCAATGGTTGCACGCAGGGTGGTATACTCTTCGGTGCGCGAAAGTGCCAGCGCCTTCATAACATAGTATTCCCAGCGGTTTCTGTCGGTATCAATAAAGAGTTCGCCCAGCTTTTGGTAGTAAAAAGCCAGTTTGCGGTAATCGTGGCTGTTTTCCTTGAGTTTTATAGCCCTGAGTTCGGTTTCGGCAGCGAGATTCTGATTGCCTGTTTTGGCATATTCGTCGCCCAGATTGATGAGCATAACAGCCATGGCGTTGGTATCGCCAAGTGAGGCAAAAAGGTTGTAGGCCTGCTTGTAGGTTGATACAGCTTTTTCTGAGCGCCCTGTCATACTGTAGCATTCAGCCAGGTTGTTGGCGATTTTTCCGGCTAAACGTTTGTCAGTTGATTTGCTGGCTAAAACATATGCTTCCTGCAGTAGCTTTTCGGCTTCACGGTAGTTCATTTGGTCGAGCAGGGAGTCGGCAATACTTTGTAGTTTAACTGCTTTTGCTACACTTTCATTTTGAGCCCGGGAAGTTGATGCATTGGCCCCACCGGGAGCACTTGCAATTACATGCGTGAAGGGAAATAATAGAAAAAGTACAAAACCGGAAAATAGAATACAATATGAATAATTGATATTCAATGAATAAGGCGATGAATGCATGCAGTATATGATTGTTGGTCAAACTTACGGAAGATAATCAGGATAAAAAATATAATTGTAGCATTGGCAGGGAGGCTTTTGTTGACTAATTCTTAGGATCATTTTGATATCGGAAAGTGAATTTGTATTTATCGCTATTAACAGCTACGCGCAAAATAACTTCAATATTTAGCCTTGAGTCGAATACGCTTTACCTGCTGGTATTGTCCTCGGGCTCCTGTACTTTGGGGGTTAAACGTTTCAGCAAAGTGGTATATATGGGTTGATTACCAAATGCATCGGTAACCACAGAGGTAACCACAGTTGTAATGATCAGAGGCAGGATCATTTCATAATTAGAGGTCATTTCTACGGCTAAAACCAATCCGGTTAGCGGAGCCCTGACGATTGATGCGAAGATTCCGGCCATGCCTGCAACAGCAAAAATACCGGGGTGAAGCATCATTTGAGGGAAATAAAGCTGAACAAAACTACCGAACAACATGCCTGCGGCTACGCCAAGTGCCAGCAATGGAGCAAAAATACCTCCCGGCACCCCTGTGCTGTAGCTCAGAATAGTTAATAACAGCCTGCCACCAATCAGAATCAGCAAAAACTGAATCGGAAATGAATGATCGAGCAGCATTCGTATGGTACTGTACCCTCCGCTGATCAGATCAGGATAATGAATTCCTACAATGGCGATAACCGCACCAGTGAGTATTACCATAAGCACTGTATTCCGCCGGTTAAAGCCTGAAAAAATGTCGATGGAAAACACCAGCACCTTGTTGAATACCAGTCCCACGAGCGCAAAAAATATCCCAAGCAAAACAAACAACCAACTGCTGGTAATGGGAGGTACTGTAAATACGGTCATTTTTATTACTGGATCAAGACCAATAAGTGCCCTTACAACCAGGTCGGCTGTGCCCGATGCCACCATAATGGCGGCAACCGAAAAAAACGAATAGCGGAAATGGCCATGCATTTCTTCAATTACGAAGATAATTCCCGCCAGCGGGGCATTAAATGCACTTGCCAAACCGGCAGCAGCTCCTGCCGAGACCAATACATTGGCGCGTTCATCGGGCTGCCTTAAAATATCTTTAATCATTTTGCCAATACTGGCTCCAATTTGAATGGTAGGTCCTTCACGGCCGAGCAGAAGACCGCTTCCCAAAGAGAAAAGCGAAGCAAAAAACTTAACCGGCAGCACACGTTTCCAGTTGAGTGGCCGGATATTGTCCAGCGCACCTTCAATCTCCTGAATTCCGCTGCCTGAGGCTTCCGGTGCAATAGTTTTCACAAGCAGTAAGGCAATCCCGATGCCTGCAATGCTGAAAAGCACTGGCAAGCAGTAGCTCATAAAACCAGAATCTGCCACGCCCGAGAAAAGGTGGTCACGTCAATTGTCAAGCTCCGACAGTGCCTGTCTGAAAATAGCTCCGATGCCTCCTGCTATGATGCCAACCAGAAAGGCATGAAAAAACAGGCGATGGTTTTTCTGTTGAGCAATAAGAAACCGCCGGTTTAATTTCCAGTTAATCCAATGCTCAGGTGAGGGTAATTTCATTAGGGTTACAACATAATAATTAAGCGTTTGCTTATCAGTGGATTGGCAGCTTTGTGCACTGTACTTAGGTGTATAACTGAAGCAGGTAAAGTAGCTGTGGTGATTTCAAAGATACAAAATCATTTATTTTCGAAAGGTTTGATGTAAGCATCAATGCTACCAATTGCACAATTTGTCCATGCCCCTAAGTCTTTCCGATTCAAATCAGTCCGGCTAATTAAAACTTTTCTAATTTAGAAGCCCTCAAAACATATAATATGAAGATTAAGATTTGGTTTGTAATGCTGCTGATGCTGGGAGCCGCAGCATGCAACTTCACGGGGCAGCACCTGATTCACGATAAAGCCTACCGCCAGCAGGTGCACGAAAAGTTCGAACTGCAAAAAACGCTTGCAGCCGGACGCGATTCGGCGCTATTTGGCGTTTTTAACCTGAATCTGAGTATTGCCGAAAAAGAGGGACTGGAGTTTTTATTTGCCTATATGCCGCTTAGTGATCTGGCTGCCAAAGATGGCAATTATTACCTCAGGCAGGTGCGCACATCGCTTGAAGCACGCAATGAGTTTAGTTGGGGGGCCAAAGTACCGGAGCAGGAATTTTTGCATTTTGTTTTGCCATACAGGGTCAACAATGAATATACCGATACAGCAAGGCAGGCTTTTTATGCCGAATTGAAAGACAGGCTTAAAGGAATGGATATGGCCACAGCTGCCCTTGAGGTGAACCACTGGTGCCATGAAAAAGTAATTTATAAATCGACCGACGAGCGCACTTCGGGCCCACTCACCACGGTTCGCACTGCATTCGGGCGCTGTGGAGAAGAATCAACATTTACGGTAGCCGCTTTGCGCTCGGTGGGCATCCCGGCAAGGCAGGTTTATACACCCCGATGGGCTCATACCGACGATAATCACGCCTGGGTGGAGGTTTGGATCGATGGAAAATGGCATTTTATGGGGGCCTGCGAACCCGAACCGGCGCTTGATATGGCATGGTTTGCCGAACCGGTTAAACGCGCCATGATGACCCACACCTTTGTTTTTGGCAGGTATGCTGGTAACGAAGAAGTTCTTGAAAACAACGAACAATATGCCCGGCTTAATCTGCTTTCGAACTATACCAAAACCCGTAAATTAACGGTAATGGTTGTTGACCCTCACCGAAAACCAGCCGCCAATGTTCGTGTTGAATATCAGTTGTACAATTATGCCGAGTTCTATCCAATAGCCACCCTTTATACCGATTCTGCAGGTACCTGCACAGCAACCACCGGATTGGGTGATATGCTGATATGGGCTGTTAGGAATGGGCAGTTTGATTACTCATTTGCTCAGGGTAACAATGTAGATACCATCCGTGTTCAGTTGCATGCACTCAATCCACAGCCCGAAAGCTCAATTGTTACACTTGTTCCGCCGGCACCTCAGCCGGTGGAAACAGCAAATGCTCAAAAAGCCGAAGAAAACAACCGCAGGCTGCAAGCCGAAGATTCCATTCGTAATGCTTATACAGCTACATTCCCCGATTCGTTATCAGCAGCTGAACTGGCAAGCCGCTTGCAGCTCGATCCTGCCAAAGTATGGCATTTTATATCGTTGAGCAGGGGCAACTACGCCGAAATTCAAAAATATTTCGAAAAAATGGGCGCTTTTGGCAGCGTAATTGGACTGCAATTGCTTGATGGTATTTCAGAAAAAGATCTGCATGATGTTTCTGCATCTACGCTACTTGACCATCTGATGTCGTATAAGACACAACCAAGGTCAGCCGGTTTACCGCCGGATATCGTGTCAGGCAATTTGCTGGCTCCACGTATTGGGCGAGAATTGCTAACCCCCTGGAGAAGTTTTATCAGCAGGTATTTTGCAGCTGCTCAGGTGGCTGAATTTCGTAAATCGCCGGTAGAAGTAGCCAGGTGGATTTCTGAAAATATTATCATCGACAGTGTTTCAAATTATTACAATGTGCCATTAAGCCCCGAAGGTTCGCTACAGCTAAAACGCACAGATGTGTATTCGCGCAATCTGCTTTTTGTAGCTATTTGCCGCACCTTCGGGATTCCTGCCCGGCTTGAACCTGCAACACGCTCACCACAGTTTTATAATTCAGATTGGCATCGCGTTTTTACTGGCCATCAACTATCGGCTCCATCGGTCAAAGGTTCCATTGTTCTTGAAAACAATGCAGCTGATCCGGCTTTTGTACCCCAATATTATATACATTACACCCTTGCCAGATTCGAAAAAGGGAAATTTGTAACTCTCGATTATGAAACTGATGCATCATTGCATCATTTCCCCTGCGAATTAACGGTGGATACCGGCTATTATCGTTTGATTACAGGCAACCGTCTGACCGATGGTGAGGTGTTGTGCAATATCAGCTATTTTAATCTTGGTGCAGGGCAGCGTTATACTGCCGTAATTAAACTTGCTGAAGCAACCGCACAGTCTGGTGTTTTGGGTAAAGCCGATATGCAGGCCACTTTTATTACCGAAGCCGGGAAGCAGATGGCCCGTTTGGCTGATTATCAGTCTAAAAACGGACTTGTAGTTGCGATTATTGAACCAGGCCGCGAACCAACCAAACACTTGATTGAAGATATTAAAGCAGCCAGTAAAGCACTTGACAAATGGGGCGGTAAAATGTTGTTTGTGATTGCCCGCGATAAAAGATTGTCCGGACTCACTTCAGACCAGTACGGAAAAATGCCGGCTTTGCCTGTTTTCGGCTATGATGCCGACGGGCAGCTGGCTGCTTCAGTACAAACAGTATGCAGTATCAGCGGGCAGCCGCGATGGCCGGTAATTGTGCTTATTAATCAGGCCGGTGAAATTGTATGGCATTCCGAGGGCTATTCTATCGGCCTTGGCGATCAGTTGGTAAAGCAAATCACCGGAAATGGGCTGATGCCGTAATCAGATTTTCTTGTCGGTTCCAGCCGACTTCAGTATAAAATAACCAATAAATCCGGCTACCAGCGAAGCCATCAGAATTCCAAGTTTGGCTTGCTCAATCATAATGCCTTGTTTAAATGCCAGTTGCGATATAAACAGCGACATGGTAAACCCTATACCAGCCAGAAACCCCAGGCCAATCAGCCTTTTGGTATTGATATCGCGGGGTAGTTTGGCAATTTTCAGCCGCGAAAGTACTGTAACGAAACCTACAACACCCAGTACCTTCCCCAGGAGCAATCCCATAAAGACACCGATCGTTACTTTGTTTCCAATGGCCATAAGTGTATCGCCCGAGAGCGAAACACCCGCATTTGCCAAAGCAAACAAAGGCATAATTATGAAAGCTACCAGCGGGTGCATAGCATGTTCGAGAATCTGGAGTGGTGTAAGCGCATTTTTAGAAACATAACGCATTTTCTCGAGAATATGCAGCTGTTCAGCGGTAACAGTGGGGGAGTTGTTGGGCTTGGCTTTCCGGAATTGCTCCAAAAGCTGTGAGAGCTTTTTTTCAAAAACCAATTCGGGATATTTTACCCTGGCTGGTATGGTAAAGGCCGCTAACACTGCAGCAATGGTAGCATGAACGCCCGACATCAGAAAAGCAAGCCAAAGGCCGCCTATGCCAACAATACCGTAAAATAAGGTGTTGCGCACACCAAGGCGGTTGGCAAGTAGCAACACAACCAGAAAAACAGCGCCGGTAAGCAGGCTGGTGGTATTGATATCAGACGTATAGAAAAATGCTATTACCAGCACAGCTCCCAAATCATCGGCAATAGCCAGTGCAGTAAGAAATATCTTAAGCGAAACCGGCACCTTGTCGCCAAGCAGATACAATATACCCAGGGCAAAAGCAATATCGGTGGCCATAGGAATTCCCCATCCGCTGCTCGAATCACCGGCCGGATTTATAAAAAAGTAAATAACGGCAGGGATGATCATTCCGCCTGCGGCGGCAGCAACAGGCATTAGTGCTGCTTTGGGGTTGCTTAGCTCTCCACTGATAATTTCGCGTTTGAGCTCAAGCCCCACCACAAAAAAGAATACCGCCATTAAACCATCGTTTATCCAATGGTGTATGCTTTTTGAAAGTTGATGATCGCTAAATCCGATAGAAACGGGGATTTCCCAGAAATGATGAAAGGCTTCTGACCAGGGCGAGTTGGATACAATAATGGCAAGCAGCGCCGCAGTGAAAAGCACAATTCCACTCATGGTGCTGTTACTTAAGAAACGCCCCATCGGATCTATGATGTACTTATCAACAGGTTCTTTTCTGACTTTTGACATTTAGCATTCATTGTTTGAGGCAATATAACAACGAAGGTTGCTGATTGTTGAGTGCATGCATGCGACTCGGCTGAATATATTTTATTGCAATGTTCAGTAGAACAAAGCATTCAGGGACGATTGCCTGGTTTGGCTGGTGGGAAGAATAAGCTATAGGTGTGACTGCTCAGTTGTGATCTGCATACAGTTTTTTGAGGCGATCCACCGATGCCTCACAAAGTGAACGAAGCAAAGTAGTGTTTATATCTGAAAGTTTATTGATGTAAATACAGCCTTTGCCCTGTTTGTATTTGCCTAATTTTTCCATCAGATGAGCATGTTCGGTCAGGCCACCCATAAGATAAATCGTAATGTTCTGTTTGCGAGGAGCAAAACCAGTAAGAAACCAGTCGCCTTCGCGGCCACTGTCGTATACATAATGGTATCTTCCGAAACCAATAATTGCAGCTCCCCACATGCAGGCTTTCTCACTGGTAATATCTTCTAACAGTTCTAACAAAGTAATACAATCGCTACGCTTCTGATCGTTTTCGAGGCTGTTTAGAAATTGCTGAACATTGTCGCTTGTAGCTTTGGTTTTAAGGGCTGCCATTTTCAATTAATTTAAGAGACAGTTATATATTCATTTAAAAACTCATTAAAAAATCAACCAAATCATTGATAGCTAAATAAAAACCATACCACATTCGGGTAATCTTTCATAAGCTTTGGGCAATCTTTGATGAAAAGATTTCCAGCAAAAAGTTGGTTCTGCGATTCACTTTTGGGCGCGACTTTAAAGGCATGTTCTTCCGTTTGTTTCACAATTTCCAACGTCTATTGAAATTAAACTCTTGCCTATTCATCATTGCACCTATATAACCACCACCTTATTCTTTAATTTTTAGGCAGTTTCAAATATTTAAATTTTGATTACCCTTAAACCAGTTCTTACGATTCCCTTTATTAACTTTTGCATGATGGTTACCTCATCAGGCAAACCAATGTTGAGATGGGTATAAATGTTTGTTTTTTCCATTTTGCATCGAACTCCATTCGAAGGCCGAAATTGAGCATTACATTTCTGCTCATTCGCCAGTCCCCTCCAAGGGTAAGTGAGTGAACCGGTTGCAGATTCCATGAAACGGTTTTATCAATTACAACCTGGCCTGCAGGCACGTTGGGTAGTTGTTTGGAAATATTAAACCCAACTACATCAAATTTGTTCTTGGTTTCGCGCAGATCAGCAAAATATTCAATAAAAATATTGAAATATGGTGAGCCGTATCTGATATTTACCCCAAAGGTAATCAGGTTGTTACCAAAAATAGTATCTCTGTCAAATTCTTCAAATGTCAGGGTATCCTGAGTTTTAAAAGTTACTTGTTCATCATATACCAATCTTCTGGCCATACCACTAATCAACCAGTTGCGGCCAATACCTAATCCAGCAGTGAGCCAGGCAGCATAGCCTGTGTTTCGGTTAAGGTTAAGCTTTTTAAGTGAACCGGCGCTGTCGGTTTTGTAGGTATAAATGCTTCCGGCTCCGAGATCAACGTAGGAGGTATTCCAGTATAGTTCGGCGAAACTGGCAGATTCTGCTGTAATCTCTTCGCGTTGCCGGGTAATGATGTCGTTCCGGCTGTTTTCCAGTTGAAGCAATTGCGTTGAGAGATTGCGGTAAATTGCCACATCGCTGGTGGTGTCAATTTGTGCTTTTACAGCCTTAATTTGTTGCTGCGCCAGTTGCATATCCTGATTATAACGTTCAGTAATAGCGTTAAAAAAGTCATACTGAAGCAATGGGTCTTTAGCTTTGTAAAGATTAATTTTTCCTCCAAAACCAATTCTTCTATCCCCTTTTTCATTTTGAACAGTGCCGGCAGAAACATCCAACGAGGCAAGCATTCGTCCAAAATATCCTGCGTTGCGGTATTTTTCCAACGATTTTCGGCTGTAGAACATTTCCCATAAGGGTTGCCCCTGAACTGCAATGTTAGGATTGAGTCGCCACGATTTAAACGACCAGTCTACTTTAAAGTCTTTAATGTCTGATGATCGTGAAATTTGCGATGGGGTAACTCCCATAAGCTCAAATACAGCCGAACTGGAGATGTTTAACTCGCTGGGCATAAATTTTTCAGGAGATTCCTCCTTGTTTTGTGCAAATAAATGCCCCTTACAAAGGATGCAGATTAAAAACAATGTAGTTAATTTTACTATTTTATTCATGTAAGCTCAATTTTATGCAGTAGTAAATCGTTATTTCTCTTCGGCCATGTCAGGGTATGCGGTGGTGCCATTAGCATCAACATTATACTCATCAGATTTCATTAATGGAATTGGAGATGGAATCATTGTAATAGATCCACTTGTGGATTCTGTGTCAATTTCAGCCAATCTCATAGCTTCGGCAACGCTCTTCCCATGTGGGCCCCTTACTTTAATAGAAGAGAGTGTGAAGGTTACCCGGTGATTGTTTTGCATTGTACTTCTGGCTTCCAGGCCAAATAGGCTACCTTTTACATATTGTCTCCATTTATTGGCATCATTAGCCAAACTTCCCCGAACATTGCATGCCTCATTTCGTGGAGGGCCATTACCATCTTTCATAATATATGCTCCTGTGTATAACCTGCGCACAGGATCATGAGTAAAAAAACCGACTTTAAAATCTGCCGTATGGGTAGGTGATGGCCATGGGCGGCCTGCTGAAGGAGGCCCCTGAAAAAGATTGTTGTACTGTTTTAAAGGCCTGCAGTCGAAGTGAACCGATGGATTAAGCAAAGGGAAATTAGCTGCGGTTGTAAATGCTTTAGTTTCTTCATTTGCCGGATAATCTCTTCTTTCCTGCCAAAATACCTCTGACACCACCCAGCCATGCGGCATTATATAGGAAGGAGCAAACCATTTTGCCTTGGTGCCGATTGGCCCGCTGGCAATGCGAAATGCTATATCATTACCTAACGTAATTCTTCCCACAGCAACGGATCCTGACCCATCAGCATTAGATGATGTCCCCTCTACCACTCCCCAGCGGTCGGTCAATTGGAAATCATACAAGCGTTCAACATAATCTACAGCGGTGTTGGTGATTACGTATTCTTTGAGTGAGTTGTATTCTATTTTGGCAATTACCTTATTGGTTTTAAATAAATCTGTTTGAAAGGATGCAGTATTTATGTAGCTTCTGATAGAAAACTCAAATTCAACATTTCTGATTTCCAGATTGGTTGAAGGAGTAACATCATCAGAATATCCTATAAAACTAAATATTGCAGCATTTCCCTGAAAACCGGTGTTCCCCGAGGCATCGGCCTGCCGGTAAACCGGATTACCTGCAGTTCCGGAGTTTAGTTTGAATTTCCCTTTTTTCAAAGAGATGCTGGCATCTTTCAAAACATTGCCTGGAATATTTTCAATGAGGATATAAAACGAAGCTAAACGCATGGCATCGATACGCCCCTGATTTAAATCAGTAGATGTTCTGGTGCTGGCATCATCTAGCATAGGAACCGGACTTGCATTTATAAATGTTGCCCTCATGGCAGGCCATTGCGGGCCAAACTGATCAACCGTTTTATATCCTGATTCTATGGTAACAGGAGGTAATAACCCGGTACTGCCTTTGTATTGAATGGTTAGATCTCCGGTAAGAGGTTCTTTGGGTAATGAGTAATGCGCCAAATCGGGTAAAGAAGCGCTACCTTCCCTGAATTCGGCAAGCTTGAGTTCGGTAGAGCCTATTTTAACTAAAACTATTTCATTTAGCCTTCTGCCTACAAGTACCAGAGAACCCTCCAATGCGCCTGTTGATTTAGGATACCAGTCGCTGACCGTAGGTACAGGTGGCTTTGGAATTAATTTAAGGGCATCTTGTATTTTTTGTTTACGGGCATTGGCTTCGGTATCTGCTATTACAAACCGGCTATCTCTGATTTTTACAAAATCTGCTGGTAATGGTACCACAGATTTAATGGGTTGTTTAATCAGGATAGGCTGACCAATACCTGCTGCCGTAATATTAACTCTGACTACTACATCAGTCTTTACCCATTCTTTCCCTAACTGTATTTCGAGATTATAATCGCCGTTTACTATGCTTTCACGTTTCAGATATAATGAGATACTTGCTACATCCGGAAAGTTATTATCTTTATTGGTGACTAATACGTTAAATGCAGTCGCTTCATTGTTATTATTCAATAATCTACCATCCTGCATTTGTGCGACGCCTTTTCCCAAAAGAGAGATTGGCTTCGAAATGCCCTTTTTGTCAAAGGATACTAGTTTGGGCAGACCTTCAATTTTTTTTTGTTTAAGAGCCAGAGCATTCTGTGCTGAAAGAAATTGTAATCCCTGTATCGAAAATATTACCAGGAAAAGAGCAAGTTTTAACATGGGGCTATTTGAAACACATTTTTTCATTGCGCAGGTGTTTGGGTTAATAAATGCTTTAAGCATAAACGATTTTGTTGAGGCTAATTTATAAATAGGTATATGCTTTCACATTTGTAATTGTATAATGGGCAATAAAAACTGTGCAGGATGACAAAAAACGCAAATGGTTTACAAAAATGTCATTGCTGATACTTAACTGCATAAATTCACTTTCTGTACCATTAAATTATCGAACAGTACACAGTTTTAATCGTTTTACACAATTAAGTTCAACAATTAAAGAGTTTCGGCTTACTTTTATCCAAATTCATTTTATATGATTACACTCATTATCGTTGACGATGAACCAGATGCTATTAAAAGTCTGCGTTGGGAAATTGAGAATTTTCTTGATGGAGTAGAAATTTTAGAAACATTTACCAATCCCATAGATGCCTCGGTTTTTTTGAAAAAGCACCAGGTTGATTGTGTTTTTCTGGATATTGAAATACCTGAGATTGATGGTTTTCAGTTTCTTGCCAAATTTCCCGAACGAAGTTTCGATGTGGTGATTACAACTGCCTATGATCAGTATGCCATTAAAGCCATAAAGGAAAGGGCTTTGGATTATTTGCTAAAACCAATTGATGCCGACGATCTTCAGGCTTGTGTTGACAGAATTGAAAAGAAAAGAAATTCTAATTCTTTGTTGTCCAGCCTTGAAAAATCTCTTGAGAAACTCGTTGCCTCTGCGGGTAAATTTACACCTCAAAAAATCAGTATTAGCTACGATGGAAAAATTATGTTTTTAAATCCAGATGAAATCATCTATTGCGAAAGTGATGGAAACTATTGTACCATTTTTTTGGAAAACCAGAGCAGGATTGTTATAACCCAAAAACTTAAATTTATGGAAGAGAAGCTCGCCAATTTTCATTTCTTCAGGATTCACAATTCTTATTTGATAAATCTGAACAAAGTAAAAGAGTTTTATAAAGCTGACGAATATGTGGTATTGTCCAACTTAGTGAAGCTGCCGGTATCGCGCAATCGCAAATCGTTTTTTCTCGATAAATTATGAGCCTCGACGTTACTTTGGGTGGTATTATGATGTGGGGGTTTGTTACTTCCGGCCTTATCATCTATGGTTTAATCTGCAGTTTGATTTTTATCCAGTCCAGGCAGAAAGTATTTCTGTATTACGGTCTTTACAACTTGCTGGTAGTAGTGTTTATATTCAAGAACAGCCCGTTGATTCCACAGGTATGGGTTCGCAACTATATTGAATCTGATTATTACATATTTAACTGGCTCATTCAGGTCATCTACAACTGCTTGCTTTTCTATTTTTACATCGAGTTTCTGGAGATGAAAACCCATTTCCCGAGGTTCAGTAAATTACTGCTAAAATTTTTACGGTTGCTGATGGTTGCGGCCACTCAATGGGGAATGGTTGCTTTTATAACGGGTAATCCCAACTGGTTCAGCAATTTTTTCAATTTCGGTTTTATCCCACTGATGACATTATTGGTGTTTGCCGCCCTCTGGATTACAGTTAAAGTCCCTAACAACCTAAAGTATTTTATCATTGCCGGGGTTGTAATCTATCAGGCACTTGCTTACCTGTCATTGCTGATGAGTTACAAAATCATATACAGTGCATTCCCCATTTTCTACTTTTATCTTGGCGTAGTTATTGAATCGACCATTTTCATGCTGGCGCTAGGCTATAAAATAAAACTACTTTATGCTGAAAAGCTGCAGGCCCAGGAGCTTATTATTGAAGAACAAAAGAATCTGCAATTACTGCGCACTAGCCAGCAGGCTGAACTTGAGCAAAAGCTCCAAATCAAGGTAAATCAGTTGCGCCTGGCCATTGAGCAAAATGAAGCAGAGAAACTGAAATCCCTTTCGCTGGCCTATGATAATGAAATTTCACAGCTGAGGCTAGATGCTCTGCGTAGTCAGATGAATCCGCATTTTATCTTCAACGCACTTAATTCCATTAAGGCTTATCTGATTGATAATAACAAGGAGAAAGCCATCTACTACCTTAACAAATTTGCCAAACTTATACGCAAGATACTGGAAGGCTCACGAACCGACAGTGTGACCCTGAACGATGAGCTGGAAACCATTGTCCTCTACATGAGTATAGAGAATATCAGGTTTGAAGAGTCTGTTGAGTTTAAGTTAACAACCGATCCTGACCTGGATATGAGTGCCGTGCGCTTACCCTCCCTCATTCTTCAGCCCTTTATCGAGAATGCATTGTGGCACGGGCTAATGCAAAAGGAAGGCAAACGTAGTATTTACATTAGTGTTAGCAAAAACCCCGGCGAAATCATGCTTGCGATTACTGACAATGGCATAGGCCGGCAGAATGCCCGTTTGCTGAGTGAGAAAAAAACCTTCAAACGTGATTCGCTGGGTATACAGTTTGCCAGGGAACGGCTCGATTATTTTAACAGAATTCATCATGCAGCTTATAACTTTACCATTGAAGATATAACCAATGAAAGCGGGGAGCCAGCCGGAACCAGGGTGCTGTTTCGGATGAAAAGCTCTGAGGCATGAGAAAAGCTTCCCTTCAACACGTTTTAAGGATTTATATAATTGCTGTTACTTAAACTTAAGCTTTTGCTCGTTACCTGATTTCTTTATCACTTCTATCAGGGTTTCATTCTTACGGGTAACTTGCGCAGATCAATTTTTTCTTGTACGTTTGGTTCAACCTTAAAGCAGCCACTGGTGCAGTTCAAACAACTCTTTCGCCGCAAATCAGTGCATATGATCCTGACTCTCTCGGGTCACGAGGAAGATACAGGGCAGGCGATGCGACGTGATTTGGGGGTGAGAGACCTTACCTCATTCGGTATAGCAGCCATTATCGGAGCCGGCATCTTCAGCACAATTGGCAATGCCGCCGCTGCCGGCGGACCTGCTGTTTCACTACTTTTTGTATTTTCAGCCATAGCCTGCGGGTTCTCGGCGCTGTGTTATGCACAGTTTGCCGCTTCCATCCCGCTGAGCGGAAGCGCTTATACATACGCCTACGCCAGTTTTGGCGAAGTGGTTGCCTGGATTATCGGCTGGGATCTGATTATGGAATATGCGGTGGGCAATATTGCCGTGGCTATCTCCTGGTCGGGCTATTTTTGTGGGTTGCTTTCAGGATTTGGCATTCACATTCCTGAATTTCTCACCATCGATTATCTGAGTGCTTCAAGAGGTTATCATCAGGCCACGGAGTTGCTGGCTTCGGGAAGCACACCCGCTGCTTTGCCGGCAGATCTGACCGAAGCCATGAATGCCTGGACCACCGCTCCAACCCTGGGTGGCATCCGCCTGATTGCCGATTTGCCGGCATTTGCCATTGTCGTGTTTATCACCTGGCTGGTTTACCGGGGCATCCGCGAATCGAAACATGCCGGAAATCTTATGGTGTTGCTTAAGGTAGCCATACTGCTGATGGTAATTGCGGTGGGTGCATTTTATATAAATCCGGCCAACTGGAGCCCGTTTGCCCCCCACGGCATTAGCGGAGTGCTTAAAGGTGTTTCGGGCGTTTTTTTCGCTTACATCGGGTTCGATGCCATCTCAACTACGGCCGAGGAATGTAAAAATCCGCAGCGCGATCTCCCGCGAAGCATGATTTTATCGTTAATCATTACCACGGTGTTGTATGTGGCTATAAGCCTTGTGCTTACCGGCATGGTAAACTATAGCGAACTGGGTGTAGCCGACCCGCTTGCGTTCGTGTTTAATAAACTTCATCTTACAAAACTTTCGGGAATTATTGCCCTAAGCGCGGTGATTGCCATGGCCAGCGTATTGCTGGTTTTTCAGATGGGGCAGCCCCGTATTTGGATGAGCATGAGCCGCGACGGGCTGCTGCCTCCCGTTTTTTCGAAGCTCCATAAACGTTACCGTACTCCGGCGTTTTCTACCATCATCACCGGAATTTTAGTAGCGGTACCCACGCTGTTTATGAACCTCACCGAAGTTACCGACCTTACCAGCATTGGCACCTTGTTTGCCTTTGTACTTGTTTCGGGTGGCATTCTTATACTTGACGGACGCAAAACCCCTACCGGCAATCTTGCTAGCAATGGAAGCGGTAAATTCAGGGTTCCATATTTCAATAGCCGTTACTGGCTGCCATTGATATGGATTGCCGTGCTGTTGCTGCTGCTGAAGATGGATCGTGAGAGCTTGCAATCAATGGTTGATTTTGGCCGCGTTCCCGGCCTCTCAGTCTGGGATATGATTAAACATAAAATCCCGCACATTTCATTTCTGATAGTGGCCGTTTATGTGACATGGGTTTCGGTTAAGAACAAACTTTCACTTATTCCGGCACTTGGCCTTATCACCAATTTTTACCTGATGTCTCAACTGGGCATCACAAACTGGCTTAGGTTTTTAATCTGGCTGGTGATCGGGTTGTCGCTGTATTTTATATATGGCAGCAAACATAGCAGGCTGGGCTTGCAGGTGAAGTGACCAGGGATGCATAAAAGGGACGAGTGACCATTGGTGTAACAGGTAGCCAGCGTGAAGGGGCGACATGAAGAAGGGGCGGCAAGGGGAATAAAAATAATAACTTAGCAGGGCTTTACATTCAACTTGCCATTCAGGGACGAGGGTTTGGGCAAGTGCATCCTGTTGGCTATCAGAAGCAGACAAGGGGACCATGATACAATTGGCTTCAAATGCGCAGGATTTTCTGTTTCCTTTTTATTTATTCAGCCTTGTGATGTTAGGAATTAAAGCCCCAAAATCAGGTTATCAATGTAATTACAGGGAGTTTATAAAGAGCAACTTTGTTTGAAAAGTGGTAAGTTTGTGATGTTATAAACAAGTTGTAGCCAATACTAAGCGCACTAAACAAAATTATATCGATATGGGAATTTTCAAATTTTTGTTTGACAACAAGCCTTCTAAAGTAATTGAAGATGATACTAAAGTCAAAGACCTTATTGATGATTATTAGTCTTTAAAAAAGGAAACAGAGAGGCTTCAAAAAGAAAATAATGCTTGGAGTGTAGATTTCAATAAAATAATTGCATTACGACAGAAAGCTAAAGAATTTGAGCAACTTAATAAAATTGAAGAAGCAATTTCTGTTTACTTGCAATCAATAGAATTTGGAGAATCTAGTGCAAAATTGAACATAAACAATTATGCACATGACATTGACCGTGTAATCATTTTATATTCCAAGACTAAACAGCAAGAGACTTTAAAAAGATTTCTTGAGAACAAAATTGATTTGTATCCTGACTTCCAAGATACAAAAAAATGGGCTGTGCGATTATCAAAACTAAATAGTGACAATACTATAAAATCTAAACCAGACATTCATGTAGAGATTAAGCCCAAAAAAATTGGTGAAACGACCTTAGGGAAACGACTTGACGACTTCAAGAAAAGTATGCCAGAGTTTAACTTCTACTTTGACTTACCTGTAGGACAAGACACAATGAGTTATAACCAAAAAGTTCCATTTGAGTACTTCAGCAAGCTGAGAGAGTTAAGAGACGCTTTTAACACAGTAAAAAGTTGGGCTAAAATTGCTGAGAATGAAGGAGACTATACCAAAGCAATTGAAGCTTACGAAAAATTAATTATTGAGGAGTATGATGAACCAGAGCCTTACGAAAGACTTATTATTATCTACTCCAAATTGAAAATGAGAGATAAGGAGAAAGAATCTATCGAAAGAGCAATAGCATTTTTCACTAAATTAAAAGAAGAACAAAAGACGTATGTCTTAAATTTAGCTGCAAAATACCGAATGACAGATAAAGCACTAGAATACATCAACGGAGATAAAAAAATATTTTATTACGGTGGTGCATTTGAACTTTTCAATCCCCAGACAAGTAGACTTAAAAAATGGAATGACAGGTTATTGAAAATCAAATAATTAAAGTACTGGCTACAACAAAAACTATATGTCAATTGGGGTTTCGGTGCGGACAACAAAGTTGGCAGCCCGCAATAGCCTCGGTGGGGTTCGACAGGAAAGCAACCCGCAATCCCCAACTGCATATAGTTCCGTCCGTTATGGGCAAGTGTAAACGACACAGCGGACAATTTGCTACATAAAGACAGAAAAATAAAAAACGACATAATCTGACTTGTCCATTTTCATTTTTGTGCGGTGTTAAATTTACACTATTTGTGTAAACCTATATCAGGACAAGTCAATATGTTGAAACTAATCCGATACTTGAGTTAAGAAAAGGAAAGTTATCTGCTTATATTGAAATGTCAAATCTTTCTGAAACTTCGATGTGCATTAGCGGAAAGGTAGAAAGAGAATATCAAGGCGGCTCGAGATTTCAGAATAAAGATACACTTCTTGCAAGAATTACACCTTGTTTGGAAAATGGCAAGACTGCATTTGTTAATGTTTTAAAGGGAAAAGAGATTGCCGCAGGCTCAACCGAATTTATTGTCATGCGTGCTAAGAAGAATATCAGTCCCTTTTGGGTCTATTGTTTGGCGAAAGATGAAGGGTTTCGAGCTTATGCAATAAGCAGTATGATTGGTTCTTCCGGCAGACAAAGAGTTCACGAAAAGTATCTTGAAGAATATAAACTAGCAAAAATTGATTTTCAGAAAATGGAAATATTTCATAAACTTTCAACGCCAATTTTTGAAACAGTCAAATTAAAATCATTAGAAAACCAAAAACTAATGGAACTGAAAGAATTGCTTCTTTCTAAATTAGCAACAGTAGAAAAATAAAAAAATGCCCGAAAAATTTAAAAATACATATCGCATAGCATCACACCGCAAACCGGGTTGGGATTATTCGTCTAATGGGATGTATTTTATTACCCTGGTTACACAAAACAGGATTTGTAATTTGGGTAAAATTGTTGTTGATACGCACGTTGATACGCACGGCCGTGCGTATCAACCAACGCCAACGCCATCCACCATATATCCCCAATTATCCGATTTTGGTATAATTGTGGATACCGAATGGAAAAAATCATTCGAAATCCGCAATGAATTGTTTTTGGATGAATATATAATTATGCCCAACCATTTGCACGCCATTGTTGTGATTGATAAACCGGAAAACAAACGGGTAATCGCGTCGGATGAATTGAACGGCACGCACGTTGATACGCACGGCCGTGCGTATCAACCATTACAATCGCCATCCCCATTACAATCACAATCATTTTATCGTTTACCAAAATCCATTTCGTCGTTTTTGGCAGGTTTCAAATCGGCGGTAAATTCAAAAATTGACGATTATATCGACCTATACAATTTGGATATTCCAAAATTCAATCGAAACAATCATTTTTTTCAACCCAATTATCACGACCACATTATTCGCGATGAACAATCGTATCAACGAATTTCGAAATATATCGTAAACAATCCGGTAAAATGGACAGACGATAAATTTTATAATGAATGAAAAATTATATTGCAGCAATGAATTACCAAATGTCCAGTTTATTTTATAATTTACTGGACAATTTTATTACTTTTGCATAAGCAATTTATTAATGAAAACATCTGAATACATATCACTTACAATAGACAGACTTCCGAAAGGATATGTTTTCACCTATGCCGATTTTATTACCGAGGTGAACAAGAAAGAAGCCATTATAAAAGCATTGAACCGAATGGTGGCTACCGGTAAGATAATGAAACTTGCCAAAGGCAAATATTACAAACCCGAAACTACTCCTTTCGG